>BB_Man_B_Liq_inBBDRAFT_1000143_pt1 | contig 12472 bp, 3 predicted proteins | sample BBManParaguerPR_4_FD_10244 | JGI IMG/M metagenome (IMG submission 10244) | reverse complement strand
CTATACAGATCTAGATTATCCTAGTGTATTGCCCAGAGTATACCTGTATGGTATAGAAGTAAATGGCACTATTTTAACTAACAATGCAATTAATACTACTACTGATAGATGTGCAATCTATTATGATCGTGGTGTAGATATTACTAAACCTTTGGCAGCATTTTGCAATGGGTCATCATGTGGTCAAAACAGATATAGTGGAGAAAATGCTGTTGCTCAACATATTGCATTGTTTGTAGGAAAAGGTATTATTCCTGGNAATGATGCTCGCTGGAGCAATCCACAAAATGGTCAAACTACATTCCTGAATAACAATCANGCTCAAGTAGCAGAATGGAGAGATTATCAACCAAATATAATGACCGAATCTAACATTACTGCTAAGACATATAGAAGTAATGCAATCTATGCTAAATTTGCTGGAACTTCAATTGGATCTCAATTATCTGGTCTTGGGCATCCAAATTTCCCTTTAAATGATTATGTGCCATTTGCACATATTGAAGCAATGGTTAGAATTAAAGGAGAGATTTGGGATGGTACAAATGATAAAATTAAAACTGTAACAACTGGATTTAGTGGATCAGTTGCAAATAATACTACTTTTCAAATAACTGTAGATAATCTTGATGATTTGGAAAGTGCTAGTTATGTATATCCAAATGGTTATTACTGTATCATAACATCTATCAATACCAATACAAAAGTATTAACTCTTAGAAATCAAAGTGGTGCAACTAGAACATTTAATATTCAAGATAATTCAACGCTGACATTTGGCAATCAAATATATTACTTCATTGCACGTTTAAGTGATAGTTGGCAGTCATTATATGATTTTGATACTACTGCTGATGGAATTCAAGTTGGTAAGCGTCTTGACTTTACTCAATTCGCATCATCAGATTGGAATATGCAATTCCTTGCATTCCCAACCAGACAAGATCAGTATTATACTAATGGTGGCAATATTAATGCATTAAGTACTCTTACATCTTATTATAATTCTTTCAGTTCATATCGTGATAGATTCTTTGAAGTAACTTCACCTTTAACATTAACTTCAACTGAACTTGCATATTTCTTTAATCCTACTAGTTTTGCCCCTACGACTGGTACAACATATATCATTGACGAAGGTTCATATCTATTCTTCTCTGGTAGAGCAGGTGATAAAATTGTATGGTTTAGAGATTTTGATGATTTTCAAGGTGAATATAGTTGTTATTCATTGCATCCAACATATGCTCACACTACATCTCCTGGCAATTTATCATCAGCATCAGAGAACAACCTTGGTAATTTAAAAAATCAAAATCTGATTAGTTTGCAACCTCAAGACGGTCCTGCATTTGAAGTATTGCCCCAAGGAAGTACAAATCCTCTTGATATGCCATTTAGATACCTTCATTATAGAAGAAAGCAATATGAATTGCTACCATTGCATTACAATTTTGAAGATACATTTAAAGCTCTTAGATTAATCAATCCAAGAGTTCTAGATTCATATACAACTGTAGAAAAAACTCTGCAAAATAGTGTAAACAAATTATCAGTATTTACTTTTGCAAATACCACAGACAATAAAGAATTATGTTGCCCACCACTTGATACCTCACCACCATTTGATAGTTCTGCTATCGGTCTTGCGACAACAGTAAATGAACCTGATATGTCTATTGGTGGTTTGGTTAATGTTAGAAGTATTTCTGGTAATCATCCTGATAGCAAAATTCATAACATTCCAAGTGGTCAATCAAATACATCACTACCAGTAGATAAAAAACTAGAGATCGTATTTGGTGGTTTGAAATATGATTTACTTATTTCTGATAGTAAACCTTTCTAAGGTTTACGCATAATCAAATAATATTCTTCGCCATTAATTTCAATTCTGAGTTTGAATGATTTACCTTGAGAGAGTAATGTAGAATTAAAATTATCATCCAGTGACTCTCCAAGAGCAGTATTACCACCCTTAAATCTACTATTTCCTTGATAATTACCAATATCTAATGCAATTTCATTTGTCCATACTAAATCATTAATAGTTACATTTAATGAAGATGTTATCAATTGTTGATTAGCAGAATCCGCTTGCCATGGATTATAGTCACTAGAATATGATCTTGTTTTTTGAGCAAAGTCCGCAGCAAGTGGATTAGTAATTTGCGATAATGAATTACTAATATAAATTCCAGGTGAATTATCTAATACAATATCAGTTTCAGTTTGGTTTAACTCATCTGGATCAAATGATGTAATATATCCGTTAATTACAATTTCTTTCTCATAATATAATGCTCTATCAATTCTATATTTGGTAGTTCTAAGATAAATTGACTCTTCAACATTAGATGTAATTGTTTCCAACTCATCTGAATATCCACGAATATCGTAACTAAATCCACCCAAATTAGAGGAGTATGTATCATTTCCTCTATCTTGAATTTCAGGTGGTTCTAAGTTTTGAATATTACTTAATGTCAATCCATCATCACGAACAAATACAATATCAGGAATTAATGTTGCTGTAGGAACATTAGTATAATCATTTGTAATATATGAAGGTAGTGTATAGTTTTCAGAGAATAATACTACTTCTTTGACTGATTCTACAGAAGATCTTGGATTAGTTCTTAAGAAAAATGCATTAGCACCGTTTGAATCAAATACTCCGTATTCAGATGTAGATGAGAATACAGGAGTACTATTAATCACAGTTAACGTTGGATTGGTTCCAAAAGTAGTTCCTGAATCAAATCCTTCTCCACTAGATACAACATTAACAAAATATTGAGTACCTACAGTAGTTTTACTTGCAATTCTATAAGTAATACCACTTTCAGTTTTTACTTGACCAATAGATGTTGATAGGTATCCAGTTTGATCAGTAGTACATGTCTGTTTAGTACCATATGCACTAAAATTATCAAATACGTTAATATAATTCTCAGTTTGAGATAATCTCCTGTAAATGATAAAATAAGGTTTAAGATATTCTTGATCCAAATTAACAGGAACTGTATAATTTGGATTTCTTTCAACTCTTACAGATACACTAATTGCATGAGACAATGAAGAACCATTTACCTCATTTGCTGCTAATGCTGTAGAAGCTGATAACCTGTCATATAAACTCCCGTTAGTAATGTATTCAGTAAGTAAATCATAATCTACTCCATCTTTAATACCAGTTCCATCAATATCAAATACATCTTCACCTAAACCAGTAAGATAGAGATAAACTCTCTGCCCAGTATTTCTTGAAGACCCTGCTGGTGGTTGATTAGCATTTACATAAGTAATCCAAAAATTAACATCGTCTTTTGGTGCAGGGACTACATTATTAGGATTATTGTAGAATATGTTGATAGCATCAGCATCCCATTGTGTTAATTCACCATCACCAGATACATCAAATAAATCAATATTATCAGCGATTTTCTTTTGAGCATATAGTTTTCTGTTAATATCATATGCTTTTTCATCTGATGCTTGAGGTGTTGCCCATGTGTTATTGCCACCAGTTTGATCTACTTCATATGTTCCATTCAATGCCGCAGCAGTATTGTTAATCTGTACACGTAATTTATCTGTTGCAATCTGATCGGTATTCCATGAATAATTACCAATTAATGCAACTTTCCATGGATTAGTATTAACCCTAACAGCAAATCCAGTACCACCTGGCAATGAAGGTGCTTCTAATACATCACCTCTATTATATCCAATTCCAGTACTTTGATAAGAATCAACACCATCATCTATAATTTCTACACTTGATACTTGCCCAGCAGCGTCTACAATAATATTTGCTCTTGCACCTGAACCATTACCACCAGTTAATGCAACACTAGGATAAACTCCCTCAGAATAGTTTTCTCCTCTGTCATATACAATTTCAGGTCCAACATTATTATTAAGAACAGGAGCATCAGGAGCAAATCCAATGTATTCAGTTGCAATATCTCTTAGCAAATTAATTGGAACTGCATATACATAATCATCATCAGTATACGTATAATTAGTGTCCCACTGAAACTGTATGGCATTTTCTAATGATGCTCCCGATTGTTCAATACTGGCAGAGTTTTTTAAAGAATCCCAGAATAATTCAGAACTTTGCTGAGATAATCCAGCAAATAATCTCAAATCAGCATCAATTGTACCTCCTGCTAAGTTTTGAAGAAGTTGAGCACCATCTGTAACTTCTGATAAGTTTAAATCTCTTACAAAACCTTGATTTGCCATGTTACTCCGTTCTTACGATCCAACCTTTGTTTCTTAGTGTTTCTGCTGTTACAACACCACCCTCAATTTCTTGTCTAGTACCATAAACAGTTTGCTCAACTTCTGCTCTCAATGAAGATCCATCTGGTGGATAATTTGTAACATTACCTGGGCTATTACCAGGGAAAGTTACAACATTTGATGCATAACTAATATTTACCAAACTAGTTATATCAACATTATTTAAGAAAACAATAGTTCTATATTCAACATTAGAGTTGTTTGGATCAATCCCATCCCTAAGATCAATGGAGAAGGTAAATTGGAACAAAGGATCTTGTGGTGTAGATGATACTACAATTTGATCAATACCAGGGTCATCAGTTACTTTTACATCAGTACCACCAACGGTTACAAGTTTATTTCCAATACTTACTGCTGAGTTTTGAGTTGCTACCAAATGAATCGTATCAGTATTATTGAATGTTCCTACAGAACTTCCACCACTGTCTGCACTAGTTGCATTTGAATCTATTGTAACACTTGTCCCACTTACAGATATAATTCTACCATATGCATTTGTATTTGCCTGCTTAAGATATAAGTTAGGTGCTAAAGTAACTGTTGGAACACCACTTAATGTAATAATTCTATCTGGTGCTGGTCCAAAGTTTTGAATCGGATCTGGGTGGTCAACTACAATTGTTTGATTCGCTGCAGTAGATACTGTAACCGTAGGTATATTAATTACAATTCTAGAAGGTGCTGCATTTCCTTGTAAGTTAAGAATAACTCCACTTCTAGGTGCTGAGTTATAATTGTCCAAACAATCTAATAATATTTGATCTACATTTGATTGATTAAGTAAGTTATTTGAAAGGTCAATGGACCTTACTCTAGTAATGCTACTGAATGATCCAGTTACATATTGATTGAATTGGCAGTTATTTAATCCAAGATATTGAACATTTGGCGATCCTGTGCTGAAATTTGGTAGTGATCCTGTCATGTTTGGATTGTTACCAACAATAAAATATCTGAGAGCACCTAAATTTGAAAATGTCTGAATGCCAGAAAGATTATTAGATGACAAATAGAATTCTTGAAGTTTACTTAAATTGTTTAATTGAATGTCTCCACTGAAATTATTGTCAGATAAATCAATGTATACAATATTTGGATTTCCAGCAAATGTTGGCAATGGAGTACCATTAGTCAATGATGCAGACGTTCCCCATCCTGTACTATTTGAAATTAATGTTTGTAATGCAGGAGCAACACCAACATTAAAGAAATTACCATTGATGTATCCACCAGAACTTGTAATCTCAAGATATGTTAATGATGGTAGATTAAATGTAGATCCTTGAAATGATGCTGCATCATATGTTTGAGTTGCTGGATCATAAATTCCAATGTTTCTACCAAGTACAGAACTACGAATACGAATAGAAGTAATACTTTGAGCATCTTGGAATGTATCATCCCACATAATATATGTTCTGCCATGCAATCCTTGGTTTGCATTTAAATCTGCTGGTCTACCACCTTCAATAGCAGTTGAACGAAAATCAATACTCGTTAATGAATTATTACCAACAAATTTAGGAATCATTCCATCTAATCTAGATGCATAAAAACTTAAACTAGAAAGGTTAGAGCAACCAGAGAAAACATATTGACCAAATGATTGTGGATTTTTATTTGTAAATAAGTGATTGTTTGCATTACTTGGATTTCCTTCACCAGTTGCAGTATCCCATACTGCAGTTGCACTTCTACTGGGAAATCTAGTATATCCACAGTTAACACTTACAAGAGAATTTCTATTTTGCAATCCAGTGGGAATTGGTAGAGCAGTGTCATTAATACTAATAGTTCGTATTGCAGTCATTTTTGTGAAATCAATCACACCTGTATCAGTTGTTAATGCCTCATTTTCAGCAACATTAAACGTAGACAGATCACTTTCATCATTACCATCTAGATACAGAGATGGGTTAGCAAATACTGGATTCAATCTTGTAAAATAATTATTATAAATGTCATAGGTTCTAATATTTTTAACATTTACAGTAGGAGTATATTCTTGCCCAGATACTTTTGTGAACGGGTTTGATTGTTCAATAAAGTAAGAATTACTATTCCTATACAAATATCTACTAGAAGATCTCCTCATGTAGAATGTTTGAAGATTAGGACATCTAGTAGATAAATCTAAAATTTTAACATAATTTGAATAACTAGGGATAGTAGTTATATCAATATCATATGATGGAGTATCGATATAGTAATAATGCTTACCATCAAAATTATAGTAATCATAGAAAATTCCGCTAATTTCAACATTTGTTCCATTAATGTTAATAGTTTTTGTTTGATTAGCAGTTCTATCAACTGAAGATGAAATACCAGATGCTTCAGTATCATTTGCTCCACCATCCACATCTTTAACAATGACAACTGATTCATCTGCTGGTTTAAATGTTGTACTAGCAAAATATGTACCAGATCCATAATAATTTACCAAAGTTTTTGGTAATCTTTTAACAACATTAGTTCCAAAAGTTTGCAACTCCTCATCTTCAGTCAAATATAATGGATTGTTTTGTAACCTAATCGTAGTTAGGGAACTATCATTATTATCATTATATGAAATTGTTTGCCAATCTGGCATTTCACCTAATAGATTAGTTTCCAAATCAACATATTGGAGATTGATAAATTTGACCTTCGGGAAGAATCTTAAATTAATACTTCTACCAATAATTGTTGTAATATTATTTGGTGGATAATATACTTTTAGGAATCTTTCTTTATATGACTGAGAATTATATCTCAATCTAGATACTCCACCAGATACATTTGGAACAGATGTCAATTCTTGCTCAGAACCATCTGTTGCTTGAATAGTATAAATTGGATTTAATGTTCCAAATGGAGTGAATCCAAAGTCCATTGCAACATTCTTGAATGCAATAGTGAAGATGATTGGAATACCACGCATTGCATACACATATTGTGTCTGCCCATTAATATCCAACTCAATCATATCAGTTGGAACTTCTGTAGCAAATCTAATAGGTTCTGGTGTGTCAAGAACGTTAATAATTGCTTCTCCAGTTCCAGGTGTAAAGTTTTGATTTTGACCAATCTTTAAAGTTCCCTTTACTTGAACTGATGCCCCATACGAAATTGCCTGTTCAAAATCAGTTTCATCTGCCGTTGCGCTACTCCATGAACTTACACGAGAAGTAGAAATATCACCATACTTCAAATCGTCTTGGGTTAATCCAATTCCTTGATCATTTGGAATATATTTGTATCGTACTGCACCACCAGAAACTGGACCATATGCCTCAAAGTTTCCCCTAGTTGGGAATTGATAACCAGATAGATCATTAACAATTCCTCTGTATCTGCCACTATCTGATTTCAAACGATCAAGATATCTGGTCAAATTAACATCAAGACCAGATATATTTTGAAGATCAACTTTATTGATATTAGTACCAATACCAGAAATTACACTTAAATCTCTTAAATCAAGACCTAAATTCTGTAAAGCAATTGTTCTAGATTCAATATCAGAAAAATTGAACGATACTTTAAGACCAAAAAGAACTTCGTTTTTAATTGCCATCTTTTACAATTGCTCTACATATGTTACGTTTACTCTAATAGTAACAGGACCAGCATTAGATCCTATTGCTCTACCGACAAAATAAACTGCCTCAGTATTTAAAATGTCTGGAGTGATTACCTTTCTATCAAAACCAAATACATCACTAAGATTAAATGTTTTTGTCTCATTATTAATATATAGGGTCGTTAATGCACTTCCAGGTCTGAGTAAAGATTCACCTTGTCTATCAATTTGAGAAGAAGATAATCTATTGACTTGAGTAAATGCAGAAGGAACAAGATCATCAATTCCAAATGGAGTTTGATTCAGAGAACCAACTCCGTCAGCATTAATTTCTCCAGTTTGATTATTTGTGCCCGCATTATATTCAACTGTCGGATTTCCATCAATGAAATTATATTTCCATTGAGGATTAAAGGTAGAAATATCTCCAAGTAAATCAACATTATGAACTTCTGCTCCTCTAATCTGAGCATTATCTCTCATTAATATAAATGGATATAATGGGAATGCATCAAATTCAAAAATACCATCACTTCCAGGACCTGCAGTGAATCCTCCTGGGTTTGAATACCTATCACCTTCAGAGAACCAAGATCTAATAGAAACACTATTATAAGAGATCAGGAAATCATTTGAAGTTAATAAAGGATCTCCATTTTGTTGCTCTGAATTTGCAATATCAATTGTAATAGGAATAACAAAATTCGTCTCTGGTTCTTGAGTATTTGGGTTAATACTGTTATAAGTTTCTTGTTTACCAGCAAATCTAGCAGTAAATAAAGATCCTCCAATAAAGAAGTCAGTAATAAATGCACCCTGAATGTTAACAGCAATCTGACCACCAGTTGGATCTTTACTTCCTGTAATGATTGGTTCGTTTACAGATTGTAAGAAATATTGAGATAAACTTAAATAGTTTGCTAAAGCAGTTGGATCATTTTCATCAAATCCATTCCAATCGGCAGCTGGTATATTACCTAAATCTGTAGATGAAACTTGAGTTACACTTTTGTCTACTGGTTCATTTTTAGAAACAGTTAATGCAGAACATCTACCACTATAACTTCCAGGTGGAGTTCCAATTCTAAAATCTTCTACAAATGGTGGTATTCTTGCTCTAAATCCCTCTCCACTCTCTAATCCAGTAGTAGTTACTCCTTGAGAATATGGGTGATAATCTAAGTAGATATAATCTGATTCTGGTAAAATTACAACATCAGTAACTACACCATTTCTTGTTTCTGTTAAAGTTGATCCATCTGGTTTAATCCAAGATGTAATTTCTCCACTAACACCATAAACTGGTCTATTGGGTGTAAATCCAATTCTCCAATCAGTAATTTGACTGCCATCAGAACCACTTTCTCTTGAATATGGATTCAAAAATTTGATAAAGGACAGTGGTCCAGTTACACCATTAGGACTTGCAACAATAGTTTTTCTTTGAGATAATCTAACATCAAAAGTTTCATTATCAAAATCACCAAAGAAGTCAGCAGGTATAATCGAATTTGTTGATGAGTCAAATGTACCAATTTTAGTAGGATCTAATCTTCTTTCGTAATCTAAATTATGCCTATCGCTATTAACATACATCAATAAATTAACTGTAGTACCATCATTGGTTAATTCGTTACCAATGTAAGTATTCCAAATTTTGTTATAGATTACTTTAGCATTAAAGTCATCATAATCTAAATTAAATGCCCTTCTAGTAGCATCATCAACAATGAATACTGGTTGGAAAGTAACATCATCTCCTGCATTTAATGTTACTTGCTGATCTAATTCAATATCATATCCACCAAGACCATCTGGAGTAATAGAAAGAATCCTAGGAACAGGAGTTCCAGGAATACCAGGAACAAGAACACCATTAAATTGATCAGTTAATCTATCACCAGGTCTGAGATAATCGACGTTAAGTAAATTAATTGTAGTTGAATTGCTTACAGATACATTAATTACTTTATCAATAGGCGCTAAAGTAATATCATTGGAGAATTGCTGATCACTTAATTTCTTTAATTTTCTAATATCTCCATATTCTCCAGCAGTGACATTAGGCATGTATAGGAAACCACTTCCTTGACATGCTCTACATTTAATTACATTGACTTCAGCAAATCCATCTGCAGTGATTGACATTTGCCTAGGAATAATAATCTTCTTATTTGGGATTGGAACTCCCCCACCACTTGTAATAAAGTTCTTAGGATAAACACCAAAAATAGAAGTATAGTTTCCTGATGTTGATAGTAACTTCTCGTCTGAAGTTTCAGAATATACATTAACAGTTCCTTCATCACCACCATCAATATACATTGAAGTACCATACTTATAAAGAACTTGTGGTTCTACCAAATCAGGTGCTTGACCTGCACCAATTCTAAGTTCATATTTAAATCTAAAGAATGGATCTCCCATTGATGGGACATTCAATTTATTTTCAATGACAAATGTATGAACAACTACCCAACGTGCTTCCCCATTATCAACAGGAACATAAGCATACATTCTAAGACCAATAGCACCATACCAACCAAATTCAATCTTATACATGGTAATCTCATCTGTATTCAACAGATAACCACTAGGTCCATTACCATTTAAACTATCACCATTAAATCTCTCTTTACTGAGTTTAATTTCTTGGAATGTGTAAGTTTTCCCCCCAATAGTCCTATCATAATAACTTACAAAACTAGGATTCTCAGTTCCAAGTTCATCAGCAAGACCCAACTCTTGTAGGAATGATGGTGGATAATGAATTGTAGATCTTCTTATAATAAAGAAATTAGCACCCTCTCTTCTAAAGACATAATCATCAAAGTCATTGAAGATACCCCATTCTGCATAGTTGGAACCTTCAGTTTTATCCATGAATGCTCTAGTACCAAAAGTGTATCCACTAATACGCCCTGGTTGATATCTAAATGCTTGTCTAGATTGAAGGAGGGCATATTGACCACCAGTAGCACTATATCCAGGAATAAAATCATCTTGATCTGGATCTCCACCACCTGCAGTATCAGAACTCGCCCATGTTATATTCTTCCATGTTTCTTTAAATGGATTATAATCTACCTTACCAAACAAAGGATCGGAAGGATTAGTGGGGACAGTAACTTCGTCTTCAACTGATCCAGCATTAAGATCAGTAAACGTACCTGTTCCTCTAAGATTTAATGCTAAATCACTCAAATATGCAAAATTAATTACATCATTAGATACTGGGTCTTTCAATTCTCCAGTTTTAATTTGTTTCCAAGTATCGGTCCAAATTGCGATTTGTGTATAATATCTTGGTTGATTGTTATTGAAATTCAATCCATTATAATATGTGTTATCATCCCATAAATTAATTGCAGGCAAAAATCTAGAAGTGAAATTATCATATTTTTGATAATTTGAAGTTGGTTCTGTTGAGAATGCTTGAAGGTCTCTTCTTTGTAGATAATATTCGTATAATGCCTTTCCAAGTTGAACAAAATTTTGCCACTTTGCCCAAGCATCTTCATTAAATAATCCTAAAGTATCATTACCGTCAGGTCCAATGTTTTGAGTTAATGGTGTATAAGGAAATGTGTAAGGAACTGGGAAAGAAGATAATCTTAACGCACCCTCATTTTTAATTTCTTCTACCCTTGCTGGTTGATGAGTAAATCCAGCTTCAGTTGTTCTATTACTCCAAACTCCAGGTCCAGTTGACGGATTATCTGTATAGAATACAAATTCATCTGCATTAAATCCATAGGTAGAAACATTAGAAAACAACCCTAATTGAGTTTCTGCTCTATCAATACCAAGTAAAGTAGTACTGACTTCAGAAGTAGAAGCAAATTGTTCTTCTACTTTAACAATACCAGTTCTTTCTTTTTGAATTAATCTACGAATATACGTTACACTATTTTCAAAAGTAGGGTCAGCATTTAAAGTATAAACAACTTCTAAGAATCCACTTTCAGATTGACTTGGTTTAATTTCAGTTACATTCTGAACAATAAATGTTTCAAAATTATTACCTTCAGGTCTTACACCTAAAGGTGGATCATTGGGGTCTGGTTCCACAATGGGAGCACCAGTAGCCATTTCAATCCTAGAATCCTTACGAATATATTTGTAGGTTCCCTCTGGATTAATAACTCTTACGAATGGATCTACTTGCTGAGCAGTTCCAGGATTTTGTGTTTTCTTTACTTCAAAGGATTGTCCAAAAAGAATAGTGAAAAATCTAGATACTACTCTGGTTTCTGTTGGTAAAGTAACTGATAGAGCTTTATCAGTTGTCAATTCACTAACAACAAATCCTTCAATTGTTGTAATAAGAGGAGCATTCGCTTCATCAGTAAGAGGAGTACCCTCAACATCTTGAAGAATTACAGTCAGATCTCTCTTTGCTGCTGCTCTTTTATTGTATCCTACTTTAACATCAAAGGAATTACCTTTAAGTGTTATTCCTGTTACTTCTTGTTCAATATTAGATGGTAATTCAGCCATTTATTACTGTTCCTCCCAGGTAATAGCAGCGGACATTTCTGTAGATGGTGATGCACTGTTATAAAGAGAACTTTCACTCGCTAATACAAA
>BB_Man_B_Liq_inBBDRAFT_1000142_pt1 | contig 12486 bp, 14 predicted proteins | sample BBManParaguerPR_4_FD_10244 | JGI IMG/M metagenome (IMG submission 10244) | reverse complement strand
CACGGTATTTTTCCCATGGATGATTGGGGCGATTATTCCAGGGATTTTATCATCAATCTTGGCCTATTTTATCAGTGTGCCTCTGATCCGTGCGTATCAAAAGCGCCGTATTGCCAAGCGCAGAGCGAAGATTGAGAAACGCCGCGAACAGGCTGGCACTTCGGCCGCAAAACGCTAGATTAACTTTCATTGTCCAATGGGTGGGAGGCACCAGATGACCCGCGATCTTAGGCTGGGGGTCAATATTGACCATGTCGCAACATTGCGAAACGCGCGCGGTGGTGCGCTTCCTGATCCTGTGCGGGCCGCCCTCTTGGCCGAAGCGGCGGGGGCTGATGGTATTACGGCGCATTTGCGCGAAGACCGCCGTCACATTCGGGACGAAGATATCGCGGGGCTGATGGCGGCGATTAAAACCCCGCTCAATTTCGAGATGGCCGCCACCGCAGAGATGCAAAAAATCGCCCTGTCTCATCGCCCGCATGCCGCCTGTATCGTTCCTGAGCGGCGCGAAGAACGCACCACCGAAGGTGGCCTTGATGTGGCAGGGGACGAGGCGCGCCTTGCGGAATTCATTGCGCCTTTGCGCGATGCTGGTATCCGTGTGTCGATGTTCATCGCCGCAGACCCGCTGCAAATTGCGGCAGCCGCGCGCATTGGGGCGCCTGTGATTGAACTGCATACGGGGGCCTATTGCGATTACCACGCCGAGGGTGAGATGGAGGCCCACAAAGCCGAACTTTCCCGCTTGATTGCAGGTGCAAAACAGGCGGCTGATCTGGGCCTTGAGGTGCATATGGGGCACGGATTGAATTATGAGACAGTCACCCCGATTGCGGCCATCAAAGAGGTGCGCGAATTGAATATTGGTCATTTCTTGATTGGCGAGGCGGTGTTTACAGGGTTATCTGCCGCCATCGGTGAAATGCGCCGCCTGATGGAGGAGGCCCGCGCGTGATTTTGGGCATCGGAACGGATCTGGCAAATATCGAACGCATCCAACGTGCGCTTGATCGGTTTGGTGATCGGTTCCGCAACCGCGTGTTCACCGAACATGAACAAAAACGTGCCGAACGCATGCAAAACCCCGCTGCGGTTTACGCCAAAAGATGGGCCGCCAAAGAGGCCTGTTCCAAGGCATTGGGAACGGGGCTGCGCATGGGGATTGCGTGGCGCGATATGTCGGTGACGAATTTGGAAACGGGCCAGCCCGTGATGCACGTCACAGGATGGGCGCAAGAGCGGCTCAACGAAATGACCCCAGAAGGGTATGATGCCGTTATCCACGTTACATTGACCGATGATCACCCATGGGCGCAGGCATTCGTGGTGATTGAGGCGCTGCCAGATGGGATATCTGCGCAACTTCCCGCTATGCCAACCCCGCCAAACCGTTCGCTTGCTTGACAGCAGGGCGCGCGCGGCCCATGAGGGGCGTGGGTCGGTTGACGTTTTGGCAATCCTGCCGCGATGCGACACAAGGGTGCCACAGGCGAAGGCCACCGCGATTTTTTAGCGGATGGGGCAAAACGCATGGCAAGCTATAAGGCAAAAAAAGAGGGAATCGGCGAGACGATCAAAACGATTGTCTACGCGCTGCTGATTGCAGGTGTCTTTCGCACCTTGTTCTTTCAGCCATTTTGGATCCCGTCAGGCTCGATGAAAGACACGTTGCTGATCGGTGATTTCCTGTTCGTGAATAAAATGGCCTATGGCTATTCGCGTCACAGCTGCCCTTTCTCGATGTGTCCCTTCTCGGGCCGCATCTTCGAGACATTGCCCGAGCGTGGCGATATCGCCGTATTCCGCCATCCCACCAATGATGCAGATTTCATCAAGCGTGTTATTGGTCTGCCCGGGGATGTGATCCAAGTTCAAGACGGCCAGTTGATCATCAACGGCACGCCCGTCCCACAAGAGCCAACAGCACCTTTCGTGGAGGCGTTTGAGCCACAAGGCCCGCTGGGCCACCTGCCGCGCTGTTCCAATGCGCCTGTTGGGGCGGGTGGGGTCTGCGAAAAAGACCGCGCGATTGAAACGCTTCCCAATGGGGTGTCGCATGCGGTGTTAAATATTGATGATCGCTCCTTCGCGGATAACACCCCCGAATTTACCGTGCCCGAGGGTCATGTCTTCGTGATGGGCGACAATCGTGACAACTCTCAAGATAGCCGTTTCCCACGTTCTATTGGCGGGGTTGGATTCGTGCCTGTTGAAAATCTTTTGGGTCGCGCAGATCGGGTGATCTTTTCTTCTGCAGGGGATCGCATGGTCTATTTCTGGACATGGCGCAGTGATCGGTTTTTTAGAGCATTACAGTGAAATTATCGCGTGAGATTGACGAGTTTTGCGCCCGTTTAGGGCATAGCTTTTCCCGCCCCGAATTGATTTTGCGGGCTTTGACCCATTCTTCGCTCTCCTCTCCGACCCGTGCGGATAATCAACGCTTGGAATTCTTGGGGGATCGCGTGTTGGGATTGGTCATTGCTGAGCTGTTGCTCGAACAGGATCAAGACGCGCCAGAGGGGCAATTGGCCCCCCGCTTTAACGCACTTGTGCGCAAGGAAACCTGTGCCGAAGTCGCGCGCAGCGTAGATTTGGGCGCGGTGTTGAAATTGGGCAAATCCGAAATGATGACGGGGGGGCGCCGCAAAGATGCCCTTTTGGGCGATGCCATGGAGGCAGTGATTGCCGCCGTTTACTTGGATGCAGGTTATGATGCGGTGCGTGGGCTGATCCGCCGTCTTTGGGCGGGCAAGGCCGATACAGTGGCCGATGATGCCCGCGATGCGAAAACCGCCTTGCAGGAATGGGCGCAGGCCAAGGGGAAAGGCCTGCCTCGCTATGCCGAGCTAAACCGTGAAGGGCCAGATCATGCTCCCACCTTCACCATCGAAGTTACGCTTAGTTCGGGCGAGGCCGCGCAGGCCAGTGCCAAAGCCAAGCGTCACGCCGAACAAGAAGCCGCAAAAAAATTGCTTGCCGCCCTAGAGGGTGGTTCCGCTTAATGCGTCTGGCGCTAGGGCTGATTTCCCGCTATGCCCAAAGATCGTTGAAAAAAGGAACTGCCCATGACCAGCCGCGCTGGATTTGTTGCCCTTATTGGTGAACCGAACGCAGGTAAATCTACCTTGCTTAATCATATGGTCGGGGCAAAAGTTTCAATTGTGACCCATAAGGTGCAGACCACCCGCGCGCGTATTCGTGGTGTGGCGCTTGAGGGCGACAGCCAGATTGTTTTTGTCGACACGCCTGGTCTGTTTCGGCCGCGCCGCCGTTTGGATCGGGCGATGGTCGCGGCCGCTTGGACAGGGGCCGCAGATGCGGATGTGGTTGTCCTGCTCATCGAGGCCCATCGTGGATTGACCGAAGGGGTCAAGGAAATCTTAAGCGGTTTGCTTGAAAAGGCCTCGGGTCGGAAGATCGCTTTGGCGATAAACAAAATCGACCGTGTTGAGGCCCCTCAGTTGTTGAAGCTGACCGAAGAGGCCAACGCGGCTTTTCCATTTGTGAAAACCTTTATGATCTCCGCAGAGCGCGGCCATGGTGTGGGCGATTTGCGCGAATGGTTGGCGCAAGAGATGCCAGAGGGGCCGTGGCTTTACCCTGAGGATCAGATTGCGGATTTGCCAATGCGCATGATCGCGGCAGAGATGACCCGTGAGAAACTGACCCTGCGCCTGCATCAAGAATTGCCCTATCAATTGACGGTGGAAACCGAGAGCTGGCAGGAACGCGATGATGGCAGCGCGCGCATAGATCAAGTGATTTACGTCAGCCGTGACGGACATAAGGGCATTTTGTTGGGCCATCGGGGCGAAACAATTAAGGCCGTTTCGCGCGCCGCGCGCGAAGAATTGGCCGAGTTTCTTGGCCGCACGGTGCATCTATTTTTGCAGGTTAAAGTGCGCCCGAATTGGCTCGAAGAATCTGAGCGCTATTCAGAAATGGGCCTCGATTTTAAGGACGGGAACACCAAGTGACCCCCCGTCTGCGCGCAGAGTTTTGGGTNCANGCCTATCTGCGGCGGCTGTCNTTGTCCGAGATCCCCGCCTTTGTCGTGGCGCGGGGTGATAGTGATGCGGGTGCGGTCTTGGTTAAGCTGTCCTTGCTTGATGGCACCGCCTCCTTGTTTCATCGTGGGTTTGATCTAGAGACCGGTGCGCGGGTCTGGGATGTGCTGACGCAAGGGCCAGAGGCGGAGGTCGATGCAGCCATCACCAAACAGCGCGAATTTGACCCTGATCTTTGGGTAATTGAGGTGGAAGATCGTGCGGGTCGGCATATGCTAGATCAAGAGGGATTGCTTTAGCCGCAGCAAAGGGTCTGATCTGATGGAATGGCACGCAGAAGGTGTATTGCTCGCGGCGCGGCGCCATGGGGAATCTGCCGCCATCCTTGAAATTTTCACGGCAGAGCAGGGCCGTTTCGTGGGCGTTTTGCGGGGTGGCGCCTCTCGCAAAATGGCCGCCCATTTGCAAGTTGGCACGCAGCTTCAGGCGACATGGCGCGCGCGCCTCGCGGATCATATGGGCGTCTTCACAATCGAGCCTTTGATCGCGCGCGCGGCCCCTGTAATGAGCGACCCTGTGCAGCTTGCAGGGCTCAACGCGGTTTGCGCCCTTTTGTCTTTTGCCCTGCCTGAACGCAGCGCCTACCCCGCGCTTTATGCACATAGCCTTGCACTGTTGGATGGGCTTGGTGCGGATCATTGGCTCGATGCCTATGTGCAATGGGAATTGGCGCTGTTGTCTGAGTTGGGCTTTGGCCTTGATCTGAGCCACTGCGCCCGCACAGGCGTGTCGCAGGATTTGGCCTATGTGTCGCCGCGCACAGGGCGCGCTGTGGCGCGCGATGCGGCGGGTGAATGGGCAGATCGCCTTTTGCCCTTGCCGCGTTTTTTGCAGGGGGTTGGCCCCGCTGATCACGCTGAACGGCAAGCAGGCTTGCGCCTGACAGGGCATTTCTTGGCCAATCATTTGGCCCCCAGTTTGGGGGATCGCCCACTTCCCGCCGCGCGTGGGCGCTTGGTGGATATCCTCAACCGTCAAGGTTGAGGGCTGAAAACGAGGGCTGCGCCCTCAGCACTGCGCAGAACCAATTGCCCATCCTCCACAGCCGTGCTGCGGGTCGCCTCAAGGGCGCTGAAATAGGCGAATTCTTGGTCGAGATTGGGGCAGGCCATCAGCGTAGCGCCAATTGGGCCTGACCTGAGGCCAGTTTCCACCACTTCGAACCGACCAAAATAACGGTTGCAGGGGCCTTGACCGTAAAAGTTAAATTCTGCGTCCACTTCCAAGGTTATGCTTGGATCAGACTGCAAGACCCATGCCCCGACAGGGGGCATGGGCTTGTCTTCATTGCAGGCGGCGAGTGCCAGAAGGGCGGCACATGCCCTCAAGGCGCGCATGATTAGCCAAGAAGGCGGCGCGCAATCACCTGAGCTTGGATCTCTGCCGCGCCTTCAAAGATGTTGAGGATACGGGCATCGCACAAAATACGGCTGATTTTATATTCAAGCGCAAACCCATTGCCGCCATGGATTTGCAATCCGTTATCCGCGGCGGCCCATGCCACCCGTGCGCCAAGCAATTTGGCCATTCCTGCCTCAAGGTCGCAACGGCGGTCATTGTCTTTTTCGCGAGCGGAGAAATAGGTCAATTGCCGCGCAATCATGATTTCTACGGCCATCATGGCCAATTTTGAGGCAACACGCGGGAATTCGATTAGGGATTTGCCGAATTGTTTGCGATCTTGGGCATATTGCATCGAAACATCCAAGGCGGATTGTGCCACGCCGATGGCGCGGGCAGCGGTTTGGATGCGCGCGCTTTCAAAAGTTTGCATCAGTTGCTTAAAGCCTTGCCCCTCTTGGCCGCCCAAAAGATTCTCGCCCTTCACCTCGAAATTGTCGAAGCCAAGTTCATATTCTTTCATGCCGCGATAACCCAAGACCTCGATCTCGCCGCCCGTCATACCTGCGGTGGGGAAGGGGTTTTCGTCATCGCCCGGTGTCTTTTCAGCCAAGAACATCGACAGGCCACGGTAATCGGTGGTCGTGGGGTCAGTGCGGGCCAAGAGGGTCATGACATGGGTGCGTGACGCGTGCGTGATCCAGGTCTTGTTACCCGTGATACGGTAATTGCCCGCCTCATCCTTGACCGCGCGGGTGCGCAGGCTGCCCAGATCTGAGCCAGTGTTGGGTTCGGTGAACACGGCTGTTGGCAGCTTCTCCGCGCTTGCCAAGGCGGGCAGCCATTTTTCCTTTTGCTCATCCGTTCCCCCAGCAAGGATCAACTCAGCCGCGATTTCTGAACGCGTTCCAAGGGACCCCACACCAATATATCCGCGGCTAAGTTCCTCCGAGACGACACACATCGCCGCTTTGGACAGGCCAAAGCCACCATACTCCTCTGGAATGGTGAGGCCGAACACGCCCATCTCTGCCAGCTCTTCGATCACCGAGAGGGGGATCAGTTCGTCTTTCAGGTGCCAGTCATGTGCGAAAGGCTCGACCTTTTCCAGCGCATAGCGGCGGAATTGTTCGCGGATCATTTCCAATTCATCTTCAAGGCCTGAAGCGCCAACAGTGATTTCTGCGGCGCGTTCCTGCATCAACTCAACAAGGCGCAAACGGGCTGCTTGGGTGTTGCCTCGTGTGACCAATGTGGCGATTGCATCCGTTTTCAGAAGATTTGCATCTGCGTCCCCAAGCCCAAGTTCAGACAGGCGCAGCACTTCGCCTTGGTTCATAGCAATCCCGCCCTGAAGTTGGGCCAGATATTCGCCAAAAGCAATTTGCAAGATTAATTGTTCAATATCACCAAACTTGCCCTCACTGCCCAAGAGTTCGGCCCATGTTTGCATCTGGCGCAGCGCCTCAACATAGGTGGCAAGCCAGGCCAGACCATGTGCGGCGGTCTGCTCCGCCTCAATCGCCGCGCCCGAGATTTTTCCGTCCACTGTCACCAAATCGCGCACGGCGTCTTTGGCGCGGGCTAAAACCGCCTCGACTGGGGGCAGGGCCTCTGCCGTCAAAGCGGTGAGATTGGCCAAGATCACAGGGGCAGCGGTCATTTCGGCGTCACGGGGCATAGCGTCTCTCCAAATTGAGGGTGCGCAAGGGCAAACTTATCTTTCGATTCTGCACCTGCTTCTAAATCATTTTGCAGGTGCAGCGCAACATTAATTCGAAAAAATGCACCAAAAAGAATTAAAATGTCGCGCTTGTTTTGGTGTTGGATGTGCGCAATACCCTGACCAAGGCAGGGAGCAGCCATGACAGATTTCTTACACCTTATGCCATATTGGGCTTTCGCCCTCGCCCTTGGCGTGACTTTTGCGGCAGGTTTCGTGAAAGGTGCGGTTGGCTTTGCCATGCCCTTGATCATGATTTCGGGTCTGTCGATGTTTCTAGAGCCGCAATTGGCGATTGCAGGCATCATTTTCCCGATCGTCCTTTCCAACGGATTGCAGGTGGCCCGTTATGGATGGGCTGAGGCCAAAACGGCGTTTGAGGAATATTGGCGGTATATCCTGATCGTCTGTGTGATGATCGTTATCGTTGCGCAATTTGTGACCGTCATACCAACCCAAACGATGTATCTGATCCTTGGTTTGCCTGTGGTGGTGTTAACCCTGATCCAGTTGATGGGCATCAAATTTCACATTCCACCGCAGCACCGCCGCAAGGCGGAATGGGGTGTCGGCACTTTGGCGGGGGCTTTGGGGGGGCTGACAGGCACATGGGGGCCGCCCACGGTTCTTTATCTCATTGCCCTTGATACCCCAAAGGCCCGCCAGATGTTGGTGCAGGGTGTGGTCTATGGTCTGGGGTCGGTCAGCCTGTTGACGGGGCATCTTTCCTCAGGGGTGCTGAACCTGACCACGGCACCGTTTTCGGTGGCGCTGCTCATCCCTGCCTTTCTGGGCATGCAGGTGGGGTTCAAACTGTCTGATCGGCTTGATCCCGTCAAATTTCGCAAGATCACATTGGTCGTTCTACTTGTGGCAGGGGCCAATTTGGTGCGCCGTGGTCTGATGGGCTGATAAAAAAACCGCCCCTGTGTCGGGGGCGGTTTTCGAAGCCTTGCTCTTGCGATGAGATTTAGCTGATCGCGGCTGCTTTTACGTCTTCGTCTATGTAGGGCACATATTGCGCAAAGTTATCTGCGAACATCCCAACCAATTTTGCGGCCTGCGCATCATAGGCTGCGGCATCTGACCATGTGCTGCGTGGATCAAGCAGGGCATCATCCACCCCTTTAAGGCTGACAGGCACTTCGAACCCGAAATTAGGGTCTTTGCGGAATTGGCCTTGATTGAGTGACCCATCCAGTGCCGCGGTCAAAAGGGCGCGGGTTGCTTTAATGGGCATGCGCGACCCTGTGCCATAGGCCCCGCCCGTCCAGCCCGTGTTCACAAGCCAGCAGGTCGACCCGTAAGTGGCGATTTTTTCGCGCAGAAGGTTGCCATAGGCCTCAGGGCGGCGCGGCATAAAGGGGGCGCCAAAACAAGTTGAGAAGGTTGGTTCTGGCTCGGTCACGCCGCGCTCTGTGCCGGCAACCTTAGAGGTGAAACCTGACAGGAAATGATACATCGCCTGCGCAGGGGTCAGGCGCGCAATCGGAGGCAAAACACCAAAAGCATCACAGGTCAGCATGATGATATTTTTCGGATGCCCACCAAGCCCTGTGTCGGACGCGTTTGAGATCTGCTCCAACGGATAGGCGCAGCGGGTGTTTGCCGTCAGGCTTGCATCGTCAAAATCAAGCTCAAGCGTTTCTTCGTCATAGACCATATTTTCGATCACAGTGCCGAAACTATGGGTCGTGGCGTAGATTTCTGGTTCTGCCTCTTTGCGCAGGTTGATGGTCTTGGCGTAACAGCCACCCTCAAAATTGAAGATGCCATTTTCTGACCATCCATGCTCATCATCACCAATCAACACGCGAGCAGGATCAGCGGAAAGCGTGGTTTTTCCTGTGCCAGAAAGACCAAAGAACACCGCGCTATCATCAGGGTTGCCCGTGGCGTGATTGGCCGAGCAATGCATCGGCATGACGCCCTTCTCAGGCAAGAGATAGTTCAACAAGGTGAAAACCGATTTCTTGTTTTCGCCCGCATATTCGGTGCCACCGATCAAGATCAGTTTTTTGTCAAAATTCAGCGCGATCACCGTATCCGTGCGGCAGCCATGTTTCGCAGGATCCGCCTTAAAGCTGGGGCAATTGATGATTGTGAATTCGGGCACAAAGCTGTCCAGTTCTGTGCGCGATGGGCGGCGCAGCAGGTGACGGATGAACAGGTTGTGCCATGCCAACTCCGAGATCACGCGCACATCCAGGCGGTGGTCTGCATCCGCGCCAGCGTAGAGATCTTGCACGAAATATTCGCCGCCCTTCATATGCGCGACCATGTCGGAATAGAGGCGATCGAAGGCATCCATTTCCATGCGGGCGTTGTTGTCCCACCAGATATGCGGCTCGACCGACGGGGTTGCGACAACAAATTTATCTTTAGGAGAGCGGCCCGTATATTTTCCCGTGCTGACCAACAGAGTGCCGCCGTTGCCAAGGCGACCCTCATTGCGGGTCAAAGCGGCTTGAATCAGTGCAGGTTCAAGCAGGTTATAGTGAACCTGGCCCAGATCCGAAATGCCTTGATGCTCCAGCCGATGGGCGGGGTTCACGCGTCCTGTGCTCATGTTCTCTTGTGCTCCTGTGCCGATGCTGCCCGGCAGTGATGAAAATCAACGCGGGAACAGAGCTGCACTCAACCCCGCGTAAGCCCCGTATAACATGACGGTTTTATTACTGAACAGGACGCATCCGCACAGTTAGCGCAACCATTTCCCCGATTGGACAAATTTTGTCGAACTCGCCCGATTTGTTGAGGCGCTAACGGTTCGTTCACACGCAGATGCCACATTCTGGCCGCAGAAAAACCGTGATTCGAAATATTTCGATTGATTCTCTCGCTCAGAAAAAGTGTTATACACAAAAAATAAATATAAATTGAGCAGGCATAAGGAGCCAAGACAATGTCGCGGATTGCTCTTGTGGATGACGATCGTAACATCCTGACCTCTGTTTCTATTACATTGGAGGCAGAAGGGTTTGAGGTCGAAACCTATAATGACGGCCAATCGGCCCTTGATGGGTTCAACAGGCGGATGCCCGAATTGGCTGTGTTGGATATCAAAATGCCCCGTATGGATGGCATGGATTTGCTGCAACGCTTGCGGCAAAAATCAAACATCCCCGTGATCTTTTTAACCTCAAAAGATGATGAAATTGACGAATTGATGGGTCTGCGCATGGGTGCGGATGACTATGTCAAAAAGCCATTTTCTCAACGTCTTTTGGTCGAACGCATTCGTTCCATTCTGCGCCGCCAAGAGGCAATCGCCACGGATGCAACGGGCGTTCCTGAAGAAAGCCAGATTTTGGTGCGGGGCGAATTGACGATGGATCCCCTCCGCCATGCGGTGAAATGGAAGGGTCGGGATGTCTCTTTGACTGTGACCGAATTCCTGCTGCTTCAGGCCCTCGCGCAGCGGCCAGGCTTTGTCAAAAACCGCGATCAGCTCATGGATGTGGCCTATGATGATCAGGTCTATGTCGATGATCGCACCATCGACAGCCATATTAAGCGACTGCGCAAAAAGATGCGCGAAGTAGACGATGAATTTAATGCCATCGAAACCCTCTACGGCATCGGCTACCGCTATAATGAGGAATAGATGACACTGACCTCTGACTTTTCGACTTCCGATCCCTCAGGGCGCGATACCCCGCGCTCTGAAGTGGTTTTAGGCGAGGATTGGGAAAAGCCAGAAATTGTCGTGGAACAAGAACTGCGCGCTGCCCGTGATCGGCGCAGCGTATTCGCGCTGAACCGATCCCCTTTGGCGCGCAAGATCATTTTGTTTAATCTTTTGGGTATTGTCGTGCTGGTGGCGGGGATGCTCTATCTCAACCCGTTTCGTGACAGCCTTGTATTGCAGCGCGAGCGTGCGCTTGCCTTCAAAGCGCAGCTCATTGCCGATGTCTTAGAGGAACGTATCGCGAGTTTTGGCGGCACGATAGACCCGTCCCGCGCGGATCAGGCATTGGCACGCATTGGTCTGGCCGAAGGTTTGTTTGTTCATATTTTTGCACCCGATGGAACAGTCTTAAGCAGCAGCAGCGACATCTCCGTCAACCCCGCTCGACCTGTGCAGGGATTGGTTGAGCGCCCCGAACGGATCATGTGGATCACGGATTTTCTCAACCGTCTTTGGGACTATACGGCCGACCTGATCACCCGCGACACGGGCGGGGCCGCGCCGCTTGATGTTCAGGCACAGGCGCAGGCCCTTATCCCTGAGGCGCTGTCTGGGGCCACGGTCTTAAGCCGCGGGCAATCGCCTGATGGTGCAATTTATCTTGCCGTCAGCGCCGTTGACGGAAGTGCGGGTATTGCCGCGGTGGTTGCCGTTAGCACCGCGGCAGGTGAGGTGGATGATCTGGTGCGCGCAGAACGTGAACAGCTTTTGCAGTTCTTTGTTGTGGCATTGTTGATTTCGATTGTTTTGTCGCTTGTCTTGGCCTCAACCATTGCCAACCCTCTGTCCGATTTGGCCGATGCCGCCGAACTGGGCCGCGATAAAAATGCCCGCAAGCTTAGCCCCACCCGTGTGCGCATCCCTGATCTGACGGGGCGGCCAGATGAAATAGGCCGCCTCTCTGCGGCCCTGCGTGGCATGGTGGGCGCGCTCTATGATCGGATTGAATCAAACGAGCAGTTTGCCGCAGATGTCAGCCATGAGATCAAAAACCCATTGGCCAGTTTGCGGTCAGCGGTCAGCACTTTGCAGCGCGCCAATACGGATGATCAGCGCAGCAGGCTCTATGAGGTGATCACCCATGATGTGCAACGATTGGACAGGCTTGTGTCAGATATTTCGAATGCCTCGCGANTAGATGCTGATTTGGTAAAGGAGGAAGAAGAAGAATTCGATCTTCTGCGAACCTTGCGCAACATCTGCGACTATCACGCGGGCGAGGCGCGCGCGAAAGATGTAAGTTTCATCACGGATTTGCCAGATGCGCCCATCCTGATCACTGGGCTAGAGGGGCGTTTGGCGCAGGTCTTTGTCAACCTCTTGTCCAATGCCTTGTCTTTCTGCGATGCTGGGGATGCTGTCCGCATCTGGGCGCGCAAAAGAGAGGATCGCATTTTGGTGGTGGTAGAAGATACAGGGCCAGGCATTCCTGATGACGCGCTGACGAAAGTGTTCACCCGTTTCTATTCAGAGCGGCCCCAAGCACAATTTGGCAACCATTCGGGCCTCGGCCTTGCGATTTCCAAGCAGATTGTTGAGGCGCATGGTGGGGTGATTTGGGCTGAAAATATTCGCCCCACTGAGGCTGATGTCACCTCCGACCCGCTTGGTGCGCGGTTCATCGTGGGCTTGCCGATTTAATCTATGGCTGAGGATCG
>BB_Man_B_Liq_inBBDRAFT_1000140_pt1 | contig 12503 bp, 12 predicted proteins | sample BBManParaguerPR_4_FD_10244 | JGI IMG/M metagenome (IMG submission 10244) | reverse complement strand
ATGGATTTTGAACTTTGATCTATTGTATCTGACACACATCGTCTCCCTAAAAAAAATTTAGTAAAAAATTTTTACTGTGTCAAAATAAATTTATATAAATTTTTTATATGGATGTTTTGCCATAATTTTATTTGTTTCGAATGTGTTGTGGGAAATTCAAAATTGGAATGGCAAATTATTGACCGACCCCGATAAACTCCATTGGCCAAAAATTGGGGTGATTTTCACCAAAAACCGGGAACGATTCGAAACGCTCTTGGATGGGGGATATAGCCATATGGAATGATTACGCAGCCGCCCTGGTTAACACCGCGGGGGCGAAACCTGAAAAACCGGAATGCAAAGGCGATTTAGGGTTGCATATGGAATAATTTGCCCCATTGTCCCCACGAATAGAGGAGAAAAAAGATGGCCAATACCATTGTAAACAGTTGGAATGAATGGGACCCGCTAAAGCATGTGATCGTCGGACGCGCGGATGATTGTCATATCCCACCCGAAGAACCCGCGCTGGATGCCAAAGTGCCAGAGGACAGCGATATGCGCGGTCAATGGGGGCGCCGCCCCCAGGAAACCATCGATCGCGCCAATGAATTGTTGGACAATTTTGCCAATATGCTTGAAAAACGCGGTGTCCGAGTGGATCGGCCAACGCCAACTGATTTTTCGAAACCTGTGACAACGCCGGACTTTCATACTGACAGTCAGTTCGGGTGTATGCCGCCGCGCGATGTGTTGTTGACTGTTGGCAGCGAAATCCTAGAGGCGACCATGTCTTATCGCTGCCGCTGGTTTGAATATCTGTGCTATCGCCCCTTGATGCAGCAGTACTGGAACGAAGATCCCAATTTCCGGCACGAGGCCGCGCCAAAACCCCGTTTGACAGACGCGGATTACCATCCCGATTATCTGTCCGAAAAGATTGGGGTCGAAAAGCGTTTGCAATGGGCCGCCGAGAAGTTTTTTGTCACAACCGAAGAAGAGCCGTTGTTCGATGCGGCCGACGTTTTGCGGTTTGGGCGCGATTTGGTCGTTCAACACGGATTTACAACCAACCTGAAAGGGATCGAATGGCTGCGCCGGCATTTCCCAGATCATCGGGTTCATACGGTGAATTTCCCGGGCGATCCCTATCCCATCCATATTGACGCGACATTTACACCGCTGCGTCCGGGTTTGATCCTGAACAATCCGCAACGTCGCCTGCCCGAAGAGCAGCGCAAAATGTTCCATGACAATGGGTGGGAAATTGTTGACGCAGCCCAACCCGCGCACAACGCGCCGCCCCCCTTATGTTATTCATCGGTCTGGCTGAGTATGAATGTTTTAGTGTTGGATCCAAAAACGGTTTGTGTCGAAAAGTCAGAAGTGTATCAGGCCGAGCAAATGGACAAGTTGGGCATGGAAGTGGTTGAGGTTGAATTGCGTGATGCCTATGCCTTTGGGGGTGGGTTGCATTGCTGTACGGCGGATGTGTACCGCGAGGGCACCTGTGAAGATTATTTCCCCCACCTAGAGGGATAAATCCCCCTTGGGCCCATCGAGGGCCCGCGGGGGATGCGTGTTGGCCTAGCGGCCAGCACGCGCCGCCCTGATCAAACGTTCCAATCCATCCAGGAAGCGCGACCTATCCGATTTGCCAAAGGGTTTACCCCCGCCTTGGCGAAACGGGTCTGAGGCGCGCAAATCTTGCATCAGGTCGCGGGTCGCAAGCGCAGGGCCGATGTTGCGTTCATTCAGCAATTCGCCATTGTGTTTGATCACGTTCGCACCGTTTTCGATGACCCGCGCGGCCAGTGGTATATCCCCTGTCACAACGATATCACCAGCGCCTGCGCGTTCGGCGATCCACATGTCTGCGACATCTGCGCCCTGGTCCACGACCACGGTGGTAATCAGGGGATTCGGGGATGGGCGAATGCCCCCGTTGCTGACGATCACAACAGGCAATTTGTGTCGCGTTGCGACGCGTTCAATTTCTGATTTAACGGGGCAGGCGTCTGCATCAACGAAAAGGGTGGTCATGTGAATCCTGGCGGTCATAAATTAGGCATAGAGTAGTGAATTGTCGACCAGATAAAAACCAAATAATCTGTCGGTGCGTTTCGTATTTATGGCCGTTGGTTGGTATTCAAACATCAAATCAATAGGTTAATGAAAATTTTTGATGACCTTTGTTCATGTTGATACTGTGCCGAACAGGGCTTGACGCATTTTGATTATTCGTGCTTGATATTTTACGCGGGGCAAAAATCCGTAAAGAAGTTGTAAAATAGGGACACAGATGTCGGACAATAAAATCAAAAATATGGAAGACTTTGCCGCGGTCAGCGGTTTGTCGCGTCCGACTGTATCGAAATATTTCAACGATCCAAACAGCGTGCGCAGTTCAACCCGCGACCGGATTGAGGCGGCGTTACAGAAATATGATTTCCACCCCAACATCTATGCGATGAACCAAAATCGCAAACTGACGAACAATGTGGGTATTGTGGTTCCCTATCTGTCAGATCCGGTTTTTGCGGAATTGGCGCGTAAGGTCGAAGAAAACTGTATCCTGGCGGGGTTTCGTCCCACGTTATTTAGTGCGCATGGTCAGCCCCGCCTTGAGGTGGAAATACTGGATGGGTTGCGCTTGTTAAAGCCATCTGGTGTTTTGATTGCCCCCCTTGGGCGCACGCCGAACCGGGCGGTTATCGAAAAATTCTGTGCAGATGTTCCGACCGTATTGTTTGACAGCTTTCTACCCGATACGGGGTTGGGCTTTGCCGGATCAAACAACCCCCAATTTGCGCATTTGATTGTGGATTATCTGTGCCGGACGGGCGAATACCCCAGTTTTCTGGAAATGCGCACACCCGCTAACCCGAACGCAAACCGACGCCGCCAGGCCTATATCGCGGCGATGGAAAATCTGGGGTTTGAACCCAGTATTGTCAAAATTGACGGCGAAGGTTGGGCCTTTGAGGAAATTGGCCGCAGCGGCGGGGGCAAAGCGTTGTTGGAAAAACAATTCGCGACAAACACCATTTTATGCAGCAATGATCGACTGGCCATCGGGTTTTTGACCGCCTGCTACGAAAACCAGATTCGCGTGGGGCGTGGCCCCGATTGTGATATTCGCGTGGCTGGCATGGATGATCACCCCTTTTCGCGGTTCACATGTCCGCCCCTGACCACTGTTGCCCAAGACTTTGAATCGGTCGCGAAAGAAGCGGTTTCAATATTGGTGGCTTCGATAGAAGGTCGTGAAATTTCAAAGCCTTCGACGTTTTTTGATGGACGATTGGTTATGCGAGAGTCTGCGTGAGTTAAATTAAAAATTAACACGCGTAAAATTTTATCTTGACGCCAGTTTTTGTTTTGGCCTAACCTGTGCCGGCAACATCCATTCAAGGGAGGACTAGGATGTCTATGAAAAACGTATTGGGCGCAGCCAGTGCTGTCGCCATGCTGGCCGCAACAGCGGCATCGGCAGAAACCATCACCATCGCAACTGTGAACAACGGCGATATGATCCGCATGCAGGGTTATACCGACCAATTCACGGCCGCCACCGGCATCGATGTTGAATGGGTCACGCTAGAGGAAAACGTTCTGCGTCAGCGTGTGACAACGGACATCACCACCAAAGGTGGTCAGTTCGATATCATGACAATCGGCATGTACGAAACACCGATCTGGGGTGCAAACGGCTGGTTGGTTCCATTGGACAACATGTCAGCGGAATACAACGTCGGTGATATCCTGCCTGCGATGGCCGGCGGTCTGAGCCATGATGGCACACTGTACGCAGCGCCATTCTATGGCGAAAGCTCGATGATCATGTATCGCACAGACCTAATGGAAAAAGCGGGCTTGGAAATGCCTGATGCGCCATCTTGGTCATTTGTCGCCAAAGCGGCGCGCGCCATGACCGATCGTGAAAACGACATCAACGGCATCTGTCTGCGCGGCAAAGCAGGCTGGGGCGAAGGCGGTGCGTTCATCACGGCCATGTCAAATTCATTCGGCGCACGTTGGTTCGACGAAGAGTGGAACGCACAATTCGACACACGCGAATGGTCTGATACACTGAACTTCTTTGTCAACATGATGTCGGATTCTGGTCCTGCGGGCTATGCGACAAACGGGTTCAACGAAAACCTGTCGCTGTTCCAACAGGGCAAATGTGGCATGTGGATTGACGCGACTGTTGCGGCATCCTTCGTGACCAACCCAAACGATTCAACTGTTGCGGACAAGGTCGGATTTGCATTGGCACCTGACAATGGCATGGGTGTGCGGTCAAACTGGTTGTGGGCATGGGCGTTGGCCATCCCTGCAGGGACACAGAAAGCAGACGCTGCTAAGCAGTTCATCGAATGGTCAACATCGAACGAATACATCGAATTGGTTGCGGCAAACGAAGGTTGGGCAAACGTACCACCCGGTGCGCGTACATCCCTGTACGAAAACCCCAACTACAAAGACGTACCTTTCGCGCAAATGACATTGGATTCAATCCTGTCAGCTGATCCAAACAACTCAACCGTTGATCCCAGCCCCTATGTGGGTATCCAATTCGCAGCGATCCCAGAATTTGCGGGCATCGCGACCGAAGTCAGCCAAGAGTTTTCAGCCGTATACGCAGGTCAGCAATCCGTCGAGGATGCATTGGCCAAAGCACAGGCCATCACAAACGACGCAATGGAAGCCGCAGGCTATCGTTAAGCGCATCGACAAAGGGCGGCGGTTGACCTGCCGCCCTTTCTTTACTCTTTCATCACATTGTTGAACAGACTATGGCAGGGCGACCCCTGCTAACAAAGGACGTGTTTTAATGGCGACGCAACATTCACGCACAGCAGCCCGCATTATGATGGCGCCCGCTGTGACATTATTGCTGGGATGGATGTTGGTCCCACTGATTATGACACTGTATTTTTCGTTCAAGAAATATCTGCCCCTGCGGGGTGGTGATCTGGGCTGGGTCGGGTTCGACAACTATGTTCGGTTTGTATCCAGCAGTGCATTCTGGCCCAGCGTTACAGCGACATTGATTATTGTAGGTGGCGTTTTGCTGATCACCATTTGTTTTGGTGTTTTATTGGCGATCTTGCTGGATCAACCCATGTGGGGGCAGGGGATTGTCCGCATCCTGATCATTGCGCCATTTTTTGTCATGCCGACCGTGTCGTCACTGGTTTGGAAAAACATGTTTATGGATCCAAACTATGGCCTGTTGTCCTATCTGTGGGAATTTTTCGGGGCAGAACCGATCCAGTGGATGTCGCAGGCGGCGCTGCCTTCGATCATTATCATCGTCAGCTGGCAATGGTTGCCCTTTGCCACCCTGATTTTGCTGACCGCGATCCAATCGCTGGACAGCGAACAGCTTGAGGCCTCGGAAATGGACGGGGCGTCGACATTGCGTCGGTTCTGGCACATCATTTTGCCCCACCTTAGCCGCGCGATCACGGTTGTTTTGTTGATCCAGACCATTTTCCTGCTGTCCATTTTCGCGGAAATTTTCGTGACAACGGGCGGGGCCTTTGGGTCAAAAACGCTCAGCTATCTGATTTTCCAACGCGTGTTAGAGAGTCAGAATGTCGGTCTGGGGTCCGCCGGTGGTGTCTATGCCATCATCCTTGCAAACATCGTTGCCATATTCCTAATGCGGATTGTCGGCAAAAATCTGGACAACTAGGGGGCATCCATGGCACGCGCTGTATCATCACGCCGTAAATCGATTAACACTGCCCTGGCTTGGGGGATTGGGCTGATCATATTCTTTCCAATTCTGTGGACCATCCTGACCAGTTTCAAAACCGAAGGTCAGGCCATCGCCGACCCGCCCGTGTTTTTGTTCTTTGACTGGACATTGGAAAACTATTCCATCGTGCAGGACCGATCCGATTATATGCGGTATCTGTGGAATTCGGTGATCATCGCCGGCGGATCAACCCTGCTGGGGATTATCATCGCGGTACCTGCTGCGTGGTCCATGGCCTTTGTGCCATCGAAACGGACCAAAGATATTTTGATGTGGATGCTGTCCACGAAAATGTTGCCGGCTGTGGGTGTGTTGTACCCGATTTATCTGCTGTTCATTAAACTGGGTCTGTTGGACAGCCTGTTTGGTTTGGTCATTGTGTTGATGTTGATCAACCTGCCGATCATTATCTGGATGCTGTACACCTATTTCAAAGAAATCCCAGGCGAAATCCTAGAGGCGGCGCGCATGGATGGCGCATCGCTGAAATCCGAAATCCTGTATGTTCTGACACCAATGGCCATTCCCGGGATTGCATCGACCATTTTGTTGAATGTCATCCTTGCCTGGAACGAAGCGTTTTGGACATTGAACCTGACCGCCGCCAAGGCAGGACCGCTGACGGCCTTTATCGCCAGTTATTCCAGCCCCGAAGGGTTGTTTTACGCAAAACTGTCGGCGGCCTCGACAATGGCAATCGCACCAATTCTAATCCTTGGCTGGTTCAGCCAAAAACAACTTGTCCGCGGCCTGACCTTTGGCGCGGTGAAATAAGGAACCTGATCCATGGGACAAATCATATTAAACCAAGTGCGCAAAACCTTCGGCGATGTTGAGGTGATCCCACCGCTGGATTTGACCATCAATGACGGTGAATTCTGTGTGTTCGTCGGGCCATCGGGATGTGGTAAATCGACATTGCTGCGGTTGATCGCGGGGCTTGAGGATGTAACCAGCGGGGACATTTCCATCGATGGACAATCGGCCACCGAACTGCCCCCTGCCAAACGTGGTCTGGCGATGGTGTTCCAATCCTATGCGCTGTACCCGCATATGAGCGTGCGCAAAAACATCGCCTTTCCGCTGCGTATGGCGGGTCTGCCCAAGGATGAAATCGAAAAACGTGTGACCAACGCGGCCAGCGTTTTGAACCTGACCGATTATCTGGATCGTCGCCCGGGTCAGTTATCGGGCGGACAGCGTCAGCGGGTGGCCATTGGGCGTGCCATTGTGCGCGAACCGGCGGCATTTTTGTTTGATGAACCGCTGTCGAATTTGGATGCCGCATTGCGCGTTGGCATGCGGTTGGAAATTTCCGAACTGCACAAACGCCTGTCGACAACAATGATTTATGTGACCCACGATCAGGTCGAGGCGATGACAATGGCCGACAAAATTGTGGTGCTGCGCGCCGGGAATATCGAACAGGTCGGCAGTCCGCTAGAACTGTATAAAGCGCCGCGCAATACATTCGTTGCGGGCTTTATCGGGTCGCCCAAGATGAATTTCATCCAAGGCGAACAGGCCTCTGCATTGGGCGCAGACACCATCGGTATTCGCCCGGAACATATTGATGTGTCAGACACACAGGGGCAGTGGTCGGGCCGCGTGGGCGTGTCGGAACATTTGGGCTCTGACACCTTTATTCACGTCCACGACACGGGGCTGGGTGATACCATCACCGTGCGCGCCGCGGGCGAGGTTGATTTCAAACATGGCGACACAATCCACCTGACCCCACGTGCAGATCAAATTCATAAATTCGATGCACAAGGATTGCGGATATGACACGGCTTGCGGGCAAAAATGCCTTGATTACAGGGTCGGCGCGCGGGATTGGCCGCGCCTTTGCGCGGGCCTATATCGATCAGGGTGCCCGTGTTTGCATCGCAGATATCGATTTCGACCGTGCACAACAAACGGCCCAAGATCTGGGGCCAAATGCGATTGCTGTAAAATTGGATGTTACCAAACAGGACAGCATTGACGCCGCCGTCGCACAAACGATCGCGACCTTTGGACAAATTGATATTTTGATTAACAACGCGGCCCTGTTCACCGCCGCCCCCATCGTTGATGTGGATCGCGACGATTATCAACGTGTGTTTGATATCAATGTGTCCGGCACGCTGTTTATGATGCAGGCTGTTGCACGTCATATGATTGATCGCGGCATTCGGGGCAAAATCATCAACATGGCGTCCCAGGCGGGGCGACGCGGCGAAGCCTTGGTCAGTGTCTATTGCGCGACCAAAGCGGCCGTTATCAGCCTAACGCAATCTGCGGGTCTGAACCTGATCCAACACGGGATCAATGTTAACGCAATTTCACCTGGTGTCGTTGATGGGGAACACTGGACCGGCGTGGACGCGTTTTTTGCCAAGTTGGAAAACAAACCCCTGGGCCAGAAAAAACAAGAGGTGGGCGCAGCTGTCCCCTATGGTCGCATGGGAACCGCGCAGGATTTAACCGGTATGGCCGTTTTCCTGGCCTCGGAAGAAGCAGAATATATTGTCGCCCAGACGTATAACGTCGATGGCGGAAATTGGATGAGTTGATGAAAGACGACGCGCGAGGTCAGACAATGATCAAACTAAGCCAAAGTACCCTTTCACAGTTGCCCGCAGGCGCGGTGGCCCCCACCTATGATCGTGCGGCCCTGACGGCGGGCATTGTGCACATCGGTTTGGGGAATTTCCATCGGGCGCATCAATCGTGGTATTTGCACAGGTTAATGCAAATGGGGCAGGCGCAGGACTGGGCCATTATCGGCGCGGGCGTGCGGCCCTATGATGCAGACATGCGCGATCGGTTGCTGGCGCAGGATTGTTTGACCACCTTGATTGAATTGGATCCTGCGTCCTCAAATGCCGAAGTGGTGGGATCAATGATCGATTATCTGCCCATCGAGCAGGGCAATAAATCCCTGATCCAACGCATGGCGCAGTCCGATATTCGCATTGTCGGGTTAACGGTGACCGAGGGTGGGTATTATCTGGATCCTGTGACCAAGGGATTGGATGTTGCGCATCCCGATATCGTGCATGATGGCGAACACCCTGACACCCCGAAAACAGCATTCGGTGCCATCGTTGCTGCATTGCGGTTGCGGCGCGATGCAGGTGTTGGGCCCTTGACGGGCCTGTGTTGTGACAATTTGCAGGGCAACGGTGATATTTTGCGGCAAACCGTGGTCGGATTGGCGCGTTTGTCCGACCCTGATCTGGCCGATTGGATTGATGCAAACTGCACATTCCCCAATTCAATGGTCGACTGCATTGTGCCGGCAACAGGGGCGGCGGAATTGGAATTGGTGCGCAATTTGGGCATCGATGACGCATGTCCCGTGACCCATGAAAATTTCCGCCAATGGGTGATCGAAGATGATTTTTGCGCAGGTCGTCCCGATTGGGATGCCGCTGGCGCGACCTTTGCCGATAATGTTCATGATTTTGAAACCATGAAGATCCGTATTCTGAACGGCGGTCATCAGGTTATTTCTGTTCCGGCCGAGGTTTTGTCCGTTCCGACCATCGCGGGATGTATGCAGCATAGCGGTATTTCAAAACTTTTCGATAAAATTGCGCGCACAGAAATTGTGCCGCATGTGAAACCCGTGGCAGGTATGTCCCCGTTAGCCTATGTCGATCTGATTGCGACGCGGTTTTCCAACCCTAAAATCGTCGATACAACGCGGCGCGTGGCCTTTGACGGGTCATCGCGGCAACCGGGTTTCATCATTCCATCCATTCGGGACGGATTGGCTGCGGGGTTGCCGGTCGATGGTTTGGCTCTGGTCTGTGCGGCATGGGCGCGGATGTGTTACGGCCGCCGGCAGGATGGCAGCGACATCGCACCAAATGATCCCGATTGGGATCAGCTGACAGCAACCGCGGCCCAGGCCAAGGTGAACCCGCAAGCCTGGCTGGATATGGCGCATATTTATGGCGATTTGGCCCAAAACGCACAGTTTTCCGCGGTGTTTTCCGATTGGTTGACACTGATTTGGGAACAGGGCATGGATGCGGCCATCGCCAAATACCTTGGTGATGCCGACAAGGTTTGAATGATCCCTATGATGCAGACATCCCCAATCACCGATATCGCCACATTGGCAGATCGCATTATCGCACAGGCGCGGCCGGGTCGCACAATCGTTGCGATCGTGGGGCCCCCGGGCAGTGGTAAATCCACGCTGGTTGAGGGTTTGAAAACCGACATTGATGCCAAATCATCCGAGGGCTGCGAAATTGTCCCCATGGATGGGTTTCACTATGATAACCGTATTTTGGATCAACGCGGCGACAGACGGCGCAAAGGCGCGCCGCATACCTTTGATGTGGGGGGGCTTGCCTCGGTCATTGAACGTCTGAGAACCACGCCCGACACGGATATTGCGGTTCCTGTGTTTGATCGTGAAAATGATTGTGCCTATGCTTCGGCGCGGATTATTCCGGCCCAGACGAAAACCATTCTGGTCGAAGGCAATTATTTGCTGTTGGATGACCCACAGTGGCGCGTATTTGACGGGATGTTTGATGTCACCGTGTCAATCCAATGCGATTATGAAACGTTAAAACATCGTCTGTCGCAACGCTGGCTGGACCTGAATTTCAGCCCCCAGGACACAGAGGCCAAGTTGGAACAAAACGATTTGCCAAACTGTCGGCTGGTCCAGGCAAACAGCCTGCCCGCAGATTTGGTGTATCAATCTGACGCGGACTAGCCTGGCCGTGCGGCGCGTGTTCAGGTGCTGGGCGATATAACCTTGGTCCCGTGATCGGCACACAGTTGCGACAATTCGCGGGGCAAGGTTGCATCAGTATAAAACCGGTCCACATCCCGTAGGGATGCGATTTTAACCGGTGCGCTGCGGGTAAATTTTGTCTGGTCTGCCACAACATAGGTCTGTCGGGATTGGGCCAAAATCGCCTGACTGACACCAATTTCCTGCATGTCGTAATCCAACATATCCCCATCGTGATCCAATGCCGAACAGCCGATCACAGCCAAATCGAATTTGAATTTTTCAATAGTTTCAATCGCGGGATTGCCGATTAAACCATTGTCAGCGCGCCGCAAATGTCCGCCCGTGACAATAATTTCACAATTCGGATTGGCCGCCAAAATCGCGGCCACATTCATGTTGTTTGTAACAACCATCAGATTTTTATGATTCAGCAGGGCACGCGCGACGGCCTCGGTGCTGGTGCCGATATTTAGAAACAGCGATATGTCATCGGGGATATCCTGCGCACAGCGTTCTGCAATGGCGGATTTTCCGGCGTGGTTGATTGTCTTGCGATCTTCATAGCGGATGTTGGTTGTACGGGCCGGCAAAATCGCGCCACCATGGACGCGTTCGATTTGGCGACTGTCTGCCAATTCCGTCAAATCGCGGCGCACCGTTTGCAATGTCACCTGAAAATGATCCGCCAGCTGTTCGACCGTGACCTTGCCATCCCGCCGCAAGATTTCTAGAATTTCGGGGTGTCTTAGGGTCTGCGACATGGGGATCCTTTGGTGGTTTACGGGTCTCGGCTGGCCCCATAGGGGTAAACACATGGATTTAGACAAGAATTTTTTCAGATAGCAAGTAAAAACGAAATAAAGCGAAAAGAAATATTGATAAAACGAATGACCCACGGCATAACTTGGGCCAGGGGTTTGAACGGGTGCGGTCATTCATCCTTGCCCTGTTAATCCAATTTGGCCGCGAAAGGCAGCACAATTTCCCATGACCCAGCGCACATTACGCCGTTTTTTGACGCAAACACTCTCAGATAATTCAGATTTGGTATTCCTGATTGAGGATATCGCCGCCGCCTGTCGGATCATTGCCGATCGTGTGCGCAATGCGCCCTTTGACGGTGATCTGGGCACAACGAAAACCGAAAATGTGCAGGGCGAATTGCAAAAACCATTGGATTTGATCGCAAATGATGTGGTCGAACGCGTCTGCGCCAACAGTCCGCGCTTGGCCGCCTTGGTTTCCGAAGAGGTCGAAGAGGTCACATGGCTAAAACCCCCGCAAAAGGGCGATTTCGTGTTGTATTTTGACCCCTTGGACGGGTCGTCAAATTTGGATGTGAACCTGTCGGTGGGCACCATTTTTTCCATCATGCAAATCACGCAGGATGGCCAGCGTGATATTTTGCGCCCCGGGCGTAACCAGATTTGTGCGGGCTATGCGATTTACGGGCCAACCACGATGTTGGTGTTCAGTTTGGGCCAGGGCGTCAATGGGTTTTCGTGCCATTCCACCACTGGGGAATTTCGCCTGACGCATTCCAATTTACGGGTGCCCGAAACAACGACCGAGTTTGCGATTAACGCGTCGCGGCAAATGTTTTGGGATGGTGCCATTCAATCCTATGTTGCGGATTGTGTGGCGGGTGTTTCGGGCCCAAGGGGGCAATATTTCAACATGCGTTGGACCGCCTCGATGGTTGCCGAAGTGCACCGCATTTTGATGTGCGGCGGCGTGTTTTTGTATCCCAAGGATCGCGAAAATGCGGCCAAGGGTGGGCGGCTGCGTTTGATGTACGAAGCCAATCCAATGGCCTGGATTATTCAGGCCGCCGGTGGGGATGCAACAACGGGGGATACACAGATTTTGGATGTTATCCCGACCGAGGCCCATCAACGCGTCCCCGTGATCTTGGGGTCCGCACAAGAGGTGGACACAATCCGCCGTTATTACCGTAGGCAGGGTTAAGGTGTCCCATGCAAATTTCGACCAGCCTGA
>BB_Man_B_Liq_inBBDRAFT_1000139_pt1 | contig 12510 bp, 14 predicted proteins | sample BBManParaguerPR_4_FD_10244 | JGI IMG/M metagenome (IMG submission 10244) | reverse complement strand
TATGCAACGTAGAAAACGTGGCTATATGGAAAAGAATCAACGATGGTGGGAACTAGTTAAAAAGTCTTGGATGTCAGTTGCTCCAGAATGGAGTTCTTATGACGATGGTCTAGTACAAGTATATCCTGCGGAAGTAGAGTCATGCTATCAAAATATAATTTACAAAACAAGAAATAATTATTCTATTAAAGACTGGGATCCTGTAATTATTACATATGAAGAGTATTTAGAGAAATTCCATAATGAGTAACTTTAACAACATACCTTGGGACAATATTACTGAGTTTGGTCAGAAGACTCTCCTAAAGAGCCATCTTTTCACAGTTAGCTGGATTACCACAAGATATTGTAATTACGAGTGTAGTTATTGCTGGCCTCACGCAAGATCTAGTGTCCCAGATACAAAACCTATAGAATTATACTTAAACACTATGGATAGTATCAAAGCACAAGCTCGTGCAAACGGCTTTACAGACTTCCATTTTAGCTTTAGTGGCGGTGAGCCTACAGTAAACAAACAGTTCATGCCTCTTATAGAACACTATTGCAATGACGATGCTCCTGAGTATCAAAGCATACATATGACTACAAATCTATCACCAGGTAGCAAGTGGTGGACTAGATATTTAGAAGCAACTAAAACACTACAACGTAGAAGTGTAACAGCAAGTTTCCACGACGAGTTTGCTAAAGAGCAAGAGTTTGGTGATAAGTGCTTACAACTTATGAACGGAGGAGTTTTTGTTACAATTAATCAAGTTATGGTGCCAGAAAGGTTTGACGAACTTTACGAGCGTCTACAGAGATTTGCCGCTAGAGGTATCAATGTCACTCTTAAGCCCCAGTCTAACCCTACTGCTTCAGCAGTAGTTGATGGATATACACAAGAACAAATACAAATCATGCGAGAAGGATTTCCGCAACATGTAAATGGCGAAGAGTTATTAAATGTTAAATTGCTTGACAGTAATCAAAATGAATATTATATAGACCAAGCAGAACGTTTTAATGCATTTGGTTTTAATAAGTTTCAAGGATGGACTTGCAATGCAGGTTACCAAGGTATTGTAATACGTGAAAATGAAGTAAAACGTAGTTATAGTTGTCACGATGAACCAATTGGCAATTTAGTAGACGGATTTGAGATATTTAAAGAACCGCGGAAATGTATAACACCTACGTGTGTGAGTAGTGCAGATAGTAAGATACCAAAGAAAAAATGAGTATATGTAATTTATTAGAAGATACTATTAGTAACTGGACACGAGAAAAAGCAGATGCGTTTCACAATTATGCATTTGTAGGACATCCTAGTGAAGATGTTACGTATATATGGGAAAAACTAGATAACGGATGGCTCTTATATAGAGACATTGATGCTAAACTTTTTACATTTGACGGAGCAGTTCATAAACTAGCAAAAAATACTCGAGATCACGATTGGGAATCACATGTAGCACTTTTTGAAAGTACATCTGCACCAATTGAAATTCCCATAGAGTATAAAAACTTAGGAGAATTTAAATATTCAGTTGTGCAGCGACCAAATAACGAATTAGGTAAACCGCTTTCAGAGACTATTATTAGCGGGAAACTAAACGAAGAATATTTAACAAACGTTATTGATAGACACAAACAACTTTTTAAAGATGTGTCAGATCTAGGTAAAGGATTTCCTGTTCCTCCTAAGTGGTATGATGATTCTGTTTTAGGATTTTGGGCTGACTTCAAATATTGGAAATACACAAGAGATGAATATATAACTCATTATACAATGATGATAGATAAACTTATAGATAATTTTAATTTTGATATTAACAGAGATAACATTAATAAGCAGGTTAGCAGTATATGGAACTAGTTAGCTATAAAATGTATAAAGATGATAATTTAGTTTATGAAAATACCTGTCCTGTGTTATTTGCTATGGGAGTAATTCCTGCATTAGATATTGATATCTATGATTATATTGAAATAAATTTTAAAGGAACAACAACTTTCTACAGTCATTCAGGAATGGTTGAAAAATGGAAGTGATTAATTTATCACAAAATGTATGCTATGATAAGTTTAATCAAGTTACTCTAGATATAAGAGAGTATACAACTCATAATGACGAGCTTACAGTATTACGAGAATATTATAACTATTCTCATATTGAAATAGGCTACGGTATTAGTGAGCTAGTAAAACGCTTAGAAAAGTTTTTACAAGATAAAAATTTGTCTATGTCAGTTTGTCAAAATCCATGGTATGGTGCTACACAGTTTGATGTTCCTAAAGGCAACGATGTTTACTATCTTATTAATCCAAATGGAAATGACGGAACTGTAATGCCAAGAGAACAAGTGATTGAAATGGCAAAGGATTATAAGTATCTTATTGTAGATGAGGCATATGGAGATTTTGCTAACGAAAGTGTAATAAACGATCATATAGACAACGTTATTGTACTTAAGACACTTTCAAAAAGTTATGCTATGCCTGGCGCACGTTTTGGTTGGTGCATTGCTAATGAAGAAGTAGTGTCTACTTTACAAAAATACAGACCTATATGTGCTACTCTGCCACCAAATAAACTTAGTGCTATACTAAAAGATATACCAAAGCATATTGATCGTATGATTGCTTGCCGTACATATTTAGAAACAGTTTTTGATTGTGTTCCGTCAAATAGTAGTTACGTATTGTTTAAAGAACCTAACGAATACACAGACAAATTTGGATACAAACTAGTTAATGACTTGTACAGAATGAGTTTAATAGATATGGAGACATTAACAAGTGGATCTTAATCAACTAAGAGAGTTGCAAGCATCAGGTGCTACAGACTTAGTGTCTACACTAAGGAGTGTACAATTTAATCCAGTTGATATTTGTAACAGATTTTGTTCGTTTTGTCCAAGAAGTAACCCTGACATTTATACAAATAAAAACTGGGTTATTAGCAATGAAACAACTACTAAAGTTGCTGTTGATCTAGCAGACATGAATTTCAATGGACGCATTGGATTTGTAGGATTTGGCGAACCATTACTGCATAAACGTTTGGCAGAGCAAATTGAAATAGTTGCAAAGTATACAAACGCACAGTGGATTGATGTTAACACTAATGGAGATTTTTTAACAAGCGACAAGATAAAAGATTTTGCTAATGCAGGTTGTACGCATGTTGTTGTAAGCATGTACGATAAAGACATTACTGAAGAGCTAACAGATATGAAAGGTTCTACTAATATTGAAATTGTACCTAGACATTGTTACCCAGAAAAATTTGAATTGCAACTTGTAGATCGGACTAATAATATTGTAGGTAGTAAATTAAAAAATATAAATGAACCTTGCTATTTGCCTTTTTATAAAATGTTTATAGACTGGAATGGAGATGTACTAGTGTGCTCAGAAGATTGGGCAAGAAAAAGTAACTTAGGAAATGTGCATAAATCTACTGTAAAGAAAATATGGTTAGGGGAAGAAGCAATGGAGTATCGTAAAAATTTATTACAAGGTTTGCGAAGTAATAAGATTCCTTGTAGTACGTGCGACATTAACGGAACAAAATACGGAAAAGATTCTGTTGATGTGTTTTGTGGAAATAGACTATGAGTAATACATTGTGTGCATATCCATGGCACGGAGTTGCTATTAGACCTAACGGTACTCAGTTGCCTTGTTGTATGTTTCAAGGTGTCCCAGACTGGGACAAAATTAGACAACAACAATTAGCTGGAGAACATGTACACGGCTGTTCTGCTTGTTATAATGATGAAGCTAACGGTGTAAGTAGTCTTAGACAAAACAGTTTTAAACGCATGCCTACACCAATTGATCCAACACCTGGTGATTTATTATTTTTAGAATTGGCTTTTAGTAATTTGTGCGATACTGCATGTATGCACTGCGGTCCAAAATACAGCACACGTTGGGGAAACGGCAGAGTAAGCCATGAGTTCAGTGCTAACTCGATAGACGTTTCTAAAGTAAAATATTTAAAAGTAATTGGCGGAGAGCCAATGCTGGAGCAAGACAAGTTTAGTGATTTATTAGATAAAATAGATGTTACTAATTTGTCAATGCAGATATGTACAAATGGTAGAACACTTCCTAATAAAAGATTATTAAAACATATTAATAGATCTAAAGCAACATTGATTGTTGTTAGCATGGACGGGATGGAAGGAATAAATGATTGGTTCCGTTGGCCAAGCAAGTGGGATCAGTTAGAAAAACAGTTTGCAGAATATGATAAGATAGCCAGCGATAACGTCTTCTTACACTTTCATTGTTGTATAAACGTATACAATATTTTTTATCTAAAAGATATAATTGACTATGTTTTACAAAAATGGCCTAATTGGAAGATTGAATGGGATTGGGTAAATCACCCTGAGTGGCAATCAATAAGTGTCTTACCAGATAATGTAAAACAAGAACTAAAACACGAGTTAACAGAATATGCAAAAGATTACACAGACCTAACAAGATTATGTGATGTTAATCCATTTACATCTAGTGCTAGTAGGCTAGATGCTATTAATACAAATTGGAACGAGTGTGTAAAAAATACTAACAAATTTGCAAATGAAAGGAATCTGATCTTACACGATCTAGTACCTAAGTTTGCTAAATTATTATAAAGGAACTCATAATGCAAGAAAAAGCAAAACTATTTATAGAACAAATGAAACAAAAAACAGGCACGGACAAATTCTGTGTGTTGCCGTGGATTCATGTAGCAACACGCCCAAATGGTGATGCTAGGTTATGCTGCGGTTCAAATGCAAGTCAGGCAACTAAAGGAATTCTTGATGCAGGCAATATCAAAAAAGATTCTGGAGAACCTGCAAACTTTGGTAAAGAAAATCTATACTCTGCAATTAACAATGAGTATATGCGTAATGTAAGGACTACTATGCTTGAAGGAAATATTCCTTTAAGTTGTGCTAAGTGTTTTGAAGAAGAAGCAAATGGCATGATTAGTAAGCGTCTTTGGGAAAGCTACTGGTGGCAACAAGAAGAAGGCACTGACTTTGAAGAATTAATTAACGAAACCAGCGAAGATGGTACTATACCTAATAAAGTTGAATATTTAGATCTAAGGTTAGGACATACATGTAATCTTAAATGCGTAATGTGTACACCAAACGATAGTTCTCGTTGGACACAAGACTACGATAAACTAATAGCATCAACAAATGATAATCTTATACACCAACAGATAAACTTTGATGCTAAGAGTTTTAATAATACTTGGTATGAACGTCCTGAGTTATGGGATGAAATTTTTGAGCAAATTCCTAATATTAAACAATTATACTTTGCTGGTGGCGAACCACTAATGATTAAAGAACATCGTAAATTATTAGAAGAAGTGGTGCGCAGAGGATATGCTGATCAGATTACACTTCGATACAATTCAAATGGTTTGCTAGTGCAAGACTGGGTATTAGAATTATGGTCTCACTTTAAACAAGTAAAATATGGATTTAGTATTGACGATGTAGGCGATAGAAATAATTATATTAGATATCCAGCTGACTGGCAGACTATTGTAGACACTTTACACAAATTAGATAATACTCCGGATAACATTGTTGTTAGTATTGCTTGTGCAGTACAGGTCTTTAATATTAGACATGTAACAGAATTTGCTAAATGGGTTATACAGCAAGATTTTAAAAAGATTAACAAAAGTGTTTATCAGGGTGTTGAAACAGGCGGCGGCATAATAAGTATGCATCTATTGTATATTCCTACTTTCTTAAGTGCTAGAATTTTACCTCAAGAAGACAAGGAACAGTTGCGTGAACAGTTCATGGAGTTTAAGGATTGGCTATGGAATAACTATAGACAAGATGACGATTTTTGGAAGGAAAATCCTAATGGCTGGAAACGTTGGGAAGGAATTTTAAGTTTTGTAGAAGCAGAAGATCACTCAGCCCTTTTGCCAACATTTAAAGAATACACTAAAAAGTTAGATGCGATCCGCGGGCTAGATGCAAAAGAAATTTTTCCTGAATTGTCGCACTTACTATGAAGATTGAATTAGAAGATATTATGTTCTGGATGGATGCTATTCGCAACAGCGAAGACCGTTATCGTACACTTGAAAGTTTCTGGAAAGGACAGTTGCGCAGTAAGCAATGGCTTGTTGAACGTTTAGAAGAACACGCACTGCCAAGCAAAAATAGAATAGTAATACACGGCGGATGGAATGGTGTGTTAGCAAGTATGATGTTCAACAGCAACCTTAACATTATGAAGATTACAAGTGTTGATATAGATCCGTCTTGTGAAGAAACTGCCACTACTATGAACAAGAACTATGAAATGGAAGGCAGGTTTCGTGCAGTAACAGCAGATATGTGCAGTTACGACTACGATGCAGATATTGTAGTCAATACAAGTTGTGAGCATATTACACAAGAACAATACGAGCAATGGCTAGACAATGTACCTCAACTTGCTACCGTTGTTCTGCAAAGTAACGATTACTTTGACCTGGACGAGCATATTCGTTGTGCTAAAGATCTAGACGAGTTTGTAGAACAGAGTAATATACGTGTGTTCTGGAAGGGGGTATATGAAACCCCCAAGTACAAACGTTTTATGATTATTGGAAAAAAATAATATTACTTATTTTATGTAAGTTACGTTAATTTCTTCTTTCTTAAAACTTGGAAATGTAAACGTTTCGTCTTCGTGATGTACTCTGCGATTTCTTTCTCCGTCTTTAAATCCAATGCCCATAATTAATAACACATCGTCTTCAAGACCTAAAATTTCGCCTACTTCTTTGTTGTTAAAGCAAGCACAACATCCTGTATTGTATCCTAACATAGAAGATAGTAAATTAGTATATCCAGCTGCAACACCAGTTGCCATTTGCTGATCTCTAAGTAATGATTGATCTCTAGTACCTTGTTCTCGTCTCCAGTCAGCAATTCTGCTATTGTTAGCACTGAATACTAAAACTAAATTAGCTAAGACTTGGCTATTGGTCATTTCTCGACCTTCGTACGAAAATCCAGAAGTTGTAGAATAAATTTTTTCAATTACATCTCTATTTGTAATTGCATGTACATTATAAAAGGATACATTTTGTTTGCTAGGACAATTAGATGCTGCATAAACAATTAGTTCTAAATCTTCTTGGGGTAATTCTTTTGAAAGGTCCCAGTTTCTTTGACAATGTTGACTTCTAATTATTGCCTTCTTAATATCGTTATGTTCTAGTATCATCCTAAGCTCCAAAAATGTTTGTATATGTATTTATGTGTTATAAATAATTATGATGTTTAATTTTAAAGAACTAAAATCAATTCACTTAGAACTTAGTACACGTTGTCAAGCAAGTTGTCCTATGTGTGCTAGGAACAATCATGGCGGACTGCCTAATCCAAATCTTAAAATTGCAGACATGAGTGTTGCTACCTTTAAGAAAATTGTCACTAATGAAGTCTTAGAAACTGTAAATCATATGTGTTTCTGTGGTAACTTTGGTGATCCTATAATGAATAATGACCTTATTGACATTTGTCGTTATTTAAAAGAGACATCTGATAATGTAAATGTACATATTCACACCAACGGCGGAGCAAGATCAGCAGAGTGGTGGGAAGAACTTAAAGAAGCGTTGCCAGAAAAACATTGTGTATTTTTTGCTATTGATGGGTTAGAAGATACTCACCACATATATCGCATTGGTACTACATATGAAAATGTAACTAAAAATGCTAAAACATTTATAGACGCAGGCGGCAGGGCAGAATGGGTGTTTATTAAATTTAAACATAACGAACACCAAGCAAAAGAAGCTGAACGTAGAAGTAAAGAACTAGGCTTTTCTACGTTTACAATGAAAAATACAAATCGCTTTATTGGTGAAAATAGATTTAGTGTTGTAGATAAAGACGGAGCACATCAATATTACTTAGAGCCGCCTACTGATAATAAAGTTGCAGAAATTACAAAAACAGATATAGATCATTTTATGAAAAATTATCAGTCTTGTAATATTGAGTGCTATGCTAAAAAACATAAAGAAGTATACATTGATGTTCACGGAAGAATATCACCTTGTTGTTTTATTGCTCATGCACCGTATAATTATCCAGACAATAGAACAATAGTTAAAGATGTTAAAACACAAATTGTTAATCAGTACTACAATCTAACAGATGACTTAGGCGGGGTAGAACGATTAGACTTAAAACAACATTCTATTAAAGACGTATTTGATAGCGAACCGTGGCATACAGTATGGGACAAGTATTGGGGCACTGATAAGTCTATTATGTGTGCTAAGACATGCGGCGATTTTAAAAATTCAAAGCCTAAAGAACAAATTATAGAAACTGTTAATCTAGATGATCTAGAGGATTTATAGTAGATTCTGTACAGATAACTAAATGTATTCTGTCTTTTCTGCTACCATTGTAAACAAAATGCGGCAATGTAGTATCTACCTTATACACGCTTCCGTCAGCAGGAATGTTGTGACACTTTGCTGCAAAATCTTCGTTTTCAATAACTTCACCAAAGAACGCATTAGGATTAGTTTCTAATGCTACATGATATCTCTGCTCTAAATCTTGATGTACAGTTAACCCACTTTTTTCAGGCAATCGCATATATCTAACTCTTCCTAGAGTTATGCCTTCTTCTAAAGCCAGTTTGTTTAAAAACTCCTTAGTGTATGATCCAAGGTCTTTATTAAGTACAGTAAAGTCTGTTTCTTGTGCTACAAATGTTCTTGTATTAATATCAAAAAGACTTCCAACATTGTCTAACCAAGGATCGTTAGCATTAGGGCGATGATTTAATCCTATTTGATTTGTAGATAATGTTTTGTCGTTTTCGTCTGCTTTGCGCGGCCAGCCTATTTTATTTACTACGTTATAATAGTCGTCTAGTAATAATTTTAGATCTGCTGATACTGATGTCTTTTTAATAAAGCTCATTTATTCTTTAACTCCTTGAGTGTGTTGACTGCACTTGGTAATACTGAAAGAAAAAATTGGTAGATATTATCAGCATTTCCTTTAGCATCATGTACAATACTAGTATCAATGATGTAAATTCTTCCAGGTTCAATGCCGGTAACTAATTCCATTTGTTTAGTTTCTTTGTTATAAAAACGTAGATCTAGATTTACAGCATCCGTAGTTCCCCAGAGTCTAAGCCACGGTGCAGGAATCCCATTATCAATATGAGGAACAAACTCTGCTCCAGTATCCCATTTTAAAATATTAGATCTACACCAGTGTTTGTCAAACACTGCTAAGTCTTTTAAACTAGGCATATCCATTACTTCTGTAGCACTAGTACAGTCGCACTCTAGTATTTTGTTGTTAGGGTTATGTGAGTTCCACTCGTACAAAGAGCCGTTTGTAGGGTCGTTTACAGCGTCTAAGACACCGTTTAAGTTAACTAACGCTAAACCGTATCTAGGTAAATGACTATGATGCTTGCCCCATTGCATAAAATAATCTTGATAACGCTCTATGTCTTTTAAGAATACCTCTACATCAACTTTAATTGATGTAGGCGTTAAAGGTTGCGAATGCAGCTCTGCATAATCTTCTACAGATACAAAATTTTTAATCTTTGACACTTCGTCTTTAAATAGCTCTAGTGTATTTTGTACTATTTTATCAGCGTCTAGCATACTTAATCCTTTTTGCTAGTGATTCGTAACTCTCATTAAAAATGGATATTTTAAACAATATTCTTTCGTAATTACCATTTTGTACAGAATGTGGTTCTTGAGTGTTCAACAACGCAGACTTGTAGAGATATTCTTTACCATTAAATGTTACCGGTGCAGGATTATCGCTGAGTACAAAGTTTAATGCACATTCTGTATTATGATCAACATGCTCCGGTAAAAGGACATTAGGTTCTAGCCAATAGAACCTAGGTTTACCTTCTATTTCAAAGTCGTCTAGTATTGTTTTAATATAATCGCTATTGTAATGACTTATTAGCCATTCATTAAACTGTTGACCTGGATATCTCGGATCATTGCCGTACGGCTCAGCTTGTGCCTTTGCATACTGAGCTTCAATTAATAGTTGTTCCTTGTCAAAAGGATAATCAATATATGTAATAGGGCTCATTTATAAATCCTTTAACGTAATTTTACCTTCAAATAGGGGTGCTAAGTTTTGATAATAATTTATATTTTTTTGAGGAGACACTAAGGATAATAATTTAGGGCGATGTCTTTTAATTAATTCTCTGCTTACGTAACCTTCGAGTAGTTGTTTTCTAGAAGTTTCCCAACTTAAATTTAAGCTAATATTTAATAGATCAAGATTATCTAATGGCGCAAAAAATAATGTATTTCCTAAATGCCAGTGCTGATAATCTTTTCTAAACACGTTTAGGATCCATGTTTTTAAATCGTATTCATTGTCAAAAGAAAGTGTGCTATTTTCCTCGTATGTTTTTAAACATTCGTCTTTAAGATAGTGCAAGCTCTGATATAAACTTGTATTGTTTTGGCAAACTTCTACTAAATCTTCTCCGTGATACTTTAGCATTGCATATGCTTGTAACGCATCTCTAAGTAATGTTTCGTCGCCATGTGCTCCTGTAAGCAATATTGACGGCTCCTTCCAATGCTGTATAGTAGTGTACGCCCAAAACTTTTTAGGTAATGTAGTTCGATGATAGCATGCAAAATGATCCATCTCAGCATGCTCTCCTACTACTAGTTCATACGGTATTTTATTTTTAAGTACATACGCAATGAGCATAATAGAATCTAACCCACCTGTGGGATACACTTTTAAAGGCATGCTAAAATTAAAATTAGAAACGTAGTTGTTTATTTTTTCGTCTAATAAATCAATAATTTGATCATCGTTGAGATTTAAATTTTGATACGTAATGTCTGCTAAGTCTGTTTTTTGAATTTCTGTGCTAGTAATAATTACATTACCATGAATAGACTCGCCGTCTGTGTAAGTGTTTGAAACAGATGATTCTGTAACAAATAACGGATATTTTTGCTTTCTGCCTGATATAATCTCTATTCTATTATTCTTAAAATACATAATACAGAACGTTCCGTTTGCAGATCTATATTTTTCAATATCGTTTTCTGATGTTATTGAAAGTATTCCTTCTTCTGTAATTCCTTTATATAATGCAAAGTCAAGAGAACTCCAACCATTATCATAATGTATATTATAAGAGTTCTTTGTTAAAATATTTGGAAAAGAAGAATCTACTTCTTTAGATATATGAAAAAACATAATACTCCTTTACAAACATACTTATGCATAAAAATATGCAAGTATATTTAAAGTGGTATTAGTTTAAGTTAACCCAGTTAGAACCGTCGTAGCCTTGGAATTTAGGATTGCCACCACCATCGCCGTCTGTAACAAATATAATCATGCCAGCTGTTGGAGACGGAATTGCTGTGTCTCTTGCACTATTGTCAGCGATTGCATTTGGCTGAAATACAGGAGCGGCTGTTATTCCTGCTGAGTTAACTGTTAAGTAGTTGCCGTTGAGTGCAAATAAGTTAACAGGCTTGCCAATTCCAACAGTTACATCAATATCGCCAGCGCCATCTGCTGGTGTAGACTCAACTTGGAACGCTATTGAAGAACTATTTACGTAATCAGAAGTATCCCAACCTTGTGGAGATATAGCTCCTAAGACATCGCCTGCTTCTACTTTAGCTTTAGCAGACTCAGTGCCTCTGTGTGAAAGCATTTGTAAATTTGGATATACAAAACTACCAGTGTTGTTGTCAGAAATGATACCTACTTCTACTGTATTAAGTGAAATGTTAGATGTTGATGATGTTATTTCATCGCTTTGAAGTGTTAACGATCCGGTTGATAATGCAGAATTAATACTATCAACTAGTAAAGTTGAATCGTCTGCAAATACAGAACCTTGTACTTCGCCTGACACAACACCGTCAAATGTACCAGTAGCAGTAATTGCACCTACGTATGATGCATCAGTACCGTCAGTACCAGAATCTAGCACAACTTGTCCGCCAGTAGATCTAACACTACCTCTTACATCGCCTATATTAAATCCGTAGTGTGTACCGCTTGTATCGCCTTCTAAGTTTCCAGTAAATTCATTAGTAGATGGATCAAATGCAATTGAACTATCACCGCCTAGTAACGGAGCCTTAACACCATCTGCAAAAATTACATTTGCTTGAATTACGTCAGCATTGAAATCAATTGCATTAAGAGTGTTAAACCAACCACTCCCCCATCTTTGGTCAACAACACCAATGTCGCCGTTGTTGTTTGTAGTAGGATTAATATTTCCAGTTACAGTAGAGTTAACAGTTGTAGCACTTGACCCGTCGCCTAGTGTTACAGGTCCATTTAGATTATAAGTACCAGTAGCATTAATATTACCTGTACCATTAATACTAAATCCGTTAAGATCTAAATTACCGCCTAGTTGCGGAGTAGTGTCGTCTATTACTTCTCCGCCAGCGCCGCCGCCAGAGCCAGTAACGAG
>BB_Man_B_Liq_inBBDRAFT_1000138_pt1 | contig 12573 bp, 2 predicted proteins | sample BBManParaguerPR_4_FD_10244 | JGI IMG/M metagenome (IMG submission 10244) | reverse complement strand
CAAGAAGGAAGATATCCAGACCCCTAATAAATACGAAAAAAGGAGAAATATGCTATTTGAAAACGATTTTTTGGATAATTTGGCGGCAAAACAGCATGAGAAGTTGATTCGTGAAATCTTAAACGATGATAAAGACAGTAAAAAGACAAATGTTCGCAAAGAAAGTGAAATTTTCACTGATGAGAGCGAACCAGAGACACTTTATGAGTAAAATAGGTAATAAATAAACATATTATGCTCTAAATAAATGCCGTTAGAATCACGGACATCTAGATATTTTAAAGATCTCAGTTTATCCTTCGTTAAAAACCCTGCAACGGATGATTTAACGACGCTGACGAATGAAAGAGCTATAACTAGGTCTATTCGGAATCTAGTTACAACAATAAGGGGTGAAAGGTTTTTTGAACCCGACATTGGATGTGACGTAAATAGACTTCTATTTGAAAATTATCTCAATGAAAACTCGATAAAAGTTATAGAGACCGAAATTCGCAATACAATATTACGATATGAGCCTCGTGTTGAATTAGAACCAGACGCTGTGCAAGTCGATCCCGACGATGAAGGTAATGCTATAGCAATTAAGATAAAGTTCAGCATAGTGGGATTAGAAGCTGAGCAACAAGTATTAGAGTTTGTATTCCAACCCTTAAGATAAATGTCTTTAATAAATTTTTCAAATCTAGATTTTACACAGATCAAAAAATCAATTATTGATCATTTAAAGTCAAACTCAACGTTTACTGACTATGACTTTGAGGGATCTAACTTATCTGTTTTAATTGATACACTTGCATATAATACATATATCGCTTCATTCAACGCTAACATGGTTAGCAATGAGGTATTCATTGATAGTGCTACATTAAGAGAGAACGTAGTATCACTAGCAAGAAATATTGGTTATGTACCCCGCCCAAAACGCGCTGCAAGAGCGGTTATTTCATTCATAGTATCATTTGGTGAATTTGAAACTAAACCAGTTAGTGTAACATTAAAAAAAGGATTAGTTGCAGTATCTCAATCTAACCCCGGTTCTACTACATCTACCTTTGTGATTACGGATGATATTACAGTTCCCGTAGTAGGTAATACTGCATTATTTGCAGACACTGAAATATTAGAAGGTGTAATTGTAGAAGAATCTCATACATATGATCCTGATGTTAGAGATCCTCGAATTATTCTAAATAATCCAAATGTAGACACCACATCATTAAATGTAAAAGTAAGAAAATCTTCAACATCTACTGGTGGTGACTCTTTTAAGTTGATCAATAATCTATTTGAAGCAAAAGAAAGTGCAAACATATATTTCATACAAGAAGTTCAAGATCAAAGATATGAATTAATTTTTGGTGATAATATTTTTGGTAAAGCTTTAGAACCAGGAAATATAATTGATGTTTCTTATGTAATGAGTAGGGGAGCAGCTGGTAACGGTATAAGAGGATTTAGTTTTGCCGGCAACATAGTTGATAATGATGGAGCAGTTATTACTGAAGGTATTAGTCCTTTAGAAACCATCGCTCCATCTATTTTTGGTGAAGATATTGAATCTATAGATTCTATTAAAAAGTATTCGACAAAAGTTTATCAAGCACAGAGCAGGGCAGTTACTGCTGCGGATTATGAAGCAATAGTTCCAACAATTTATCCTGAGGCTGAGATTGTTTCTGCATATGGTGGAGAAACTTTAGATCCTCCAGAATATGGAAAAGTTTTTATAGCAATCAAACCAAAGTATAGTCAATTCATGACTGATTTGGATAAAAGAAATTTGATAACCAATATAAGAAGTTATGCAGTTACTGGTGTAGATGTTCAAATTGTTGATATGAAGTTTCTGTTTATTGAAGTTGAATCTCAAGTTTATTTTGATCCTGCTAAAATTTCTTCGGCGTCAGCTCTTCAAAGTTTAGTTACTGATAATCTAAACAGTTACGCTAAATCTGCAGAGATGAATGGTGTAGGTACTAGATTTAAATACAGTAGAGTTAGTAACTTAATTGATAATACACATCGGTCTNTTGAATCCAACATAACCAATGTTCAGATGAGACGAGACATAGTAACAACTACNAATGCTACTGCTACTTACGAGATTTGTTTTGGAAACCCGATTAGAATTCTTCATGAGCAAAGAAACTATAACATTAGATCTAGTGGATTTACCATCGATGGTATTGAAGGAACAGTATATCTAGGGGATGTTCCTAGTGATGATGCTAATGTAGGAAAAGTGTTTGTATTTAGATTAACAGGAAATAATGATACTCAAATTCAAAGAGAAGTTGGAACCATAGATTATATTAAGGGTGAAATTATGCTTTTCAATATTCAGATTGAATCAACAGTTAAAAATTTAAATGGAAGTCCTGTAATTGAAATATCAGCTTCTCCCGAGTCTAATGATATTATTGGACTTCAAGATTTGTATTTGCAACTAGATGTTTCAAAGAGTGATATTAATGCTGTTGTAGATAGAATTTCCTCAGGAAGTGATCTGTCAGGCGCTACATATATTAGGAGTTCTAGTTACTTTGACTTCGCGGAGAACCTAATCAGAAATTAATAGAAAATGCACGGAAGTTCAACCAACAAAGTAAGATTAACGTCAGTAGTTCAGAGTCAACTACCCCTTTTTGCACAAGAAAATTATCCATTTCTTGTAGAATTTTTAGAAGAATATTATCGATATCTTGAAAATCCTGGTCAAACTTATGACCTACTAACAAATCCAGACACTTATACTAAACTGGATTTTGTTGCAGATTCTATTGCAACAACAGAACTTACAGAAGATGTTGATACTTTTGATGATACTATAACCGTAACTTCCACTAAAGGTTATCCCTATGAGAATGGGATGATCAGAATTGATGATGAAATTATATACTATAAAACTAAGACTTCTACGACATTTGAGCAATGTACAAGGGGTTTTAGTGGAATTACAAACTATGATAATCCTGGAACTACTGATTTATTAAAATTTGAAGAAACAAGTGTTGATGAACACCTTTCAGGCGCATTAGTCAGTAACCTCAATGCTTTATTGTTAGATGAATTTTTTACCAAATTAAAAATTCAATTTGCTCCTGGATTTGAAAATGTTAGCTTTGCTGAAGGTCTTAATCAAAGTTTATTCATAAAGCAACTGAAAGATTTTTATAATTCTAAAGGAACTGATGATTCTTTTATCATTCTGTTTAAGGCTCTCTATGGAACTGCTCCAAAAATTATAAGACCCAGAGAGTTCTTATTTACACCATCAATTGCTGATTATAGAAAAACTATAAATCTTGTTGTTGAAGAAATAGAAGGAAACCCTGTAGAAATTCTTAACAGAGTTTTGTATCAAGAGGCAGATGGAGATATTGATACTGCATATGGAACGGTTGTTGGAGTAGAAGAAATTGAAAAAAATGGTAATGAATACTTTGTTATTAGTTTAGATTATGGTTACAATAGAGATCTAAACGTTACTGGAACAGTATTTGGAGAGTTTACTATACACTCCCAAACTCAAACTGTAGAGAATATATCTGTTGGTGCTAGTGTAATAACTGTTGACACTACTTTAGGTTTTAGTGAGTCTGGAGAACTTCTTGTTCTTTTCAATGGAGATGAAGATGCTGGTCTTGATGACGAGTATATGCTCGTTAGTTATGATGGTGTAAGTGTAAACCAGTTCCTCAATGTAACTGGAGTTACTAGAGGTATTGAAGCTGGTTGGACTATAGGAATGAATTCGTATGTTTATTCATACGATGATGATGGTGAAGAAGTGCGAATGCGTGTTTCTGGAGTTTTAGGAGAATTAGTAGAAAGTAAAAAAACTGCATACTCAGAAATTGGTGATTATGCAAAAGTGTGGAGAATAGGAAAGAAAACAGATGATTTAAAAGCATCTGAATGGATGTTTAATCATGCAATTTCTAATAGAGTTGCTTTTATAGACGATGAAGGAAATAATAACTATGCAATAACAGTTTATGATAAGTGTCGAGTAAATGGTGGAGACATCGTACTTGTAAATTGTGATGTTAGAAATGCGGATGGATCTTTAGAGAGAATTGAAAAAGAATTTGAAGCATCCCCTGGACCTACTCCTGATGATTCTTTTAGAATTCTTAATGATCGAGAAATTGTAGAAGCTTTTTATGTAAAAAGAAAAGTTACAAAAGCTAAGGGCACGCAAATAGCAGCTAATGTTCAAAATGTTTATATTGATTTAGAGAATGACGTATATGTTGCAACAAACTCACTTCCAAATTATTTTAATGAAGATCTTAAGTTAAATTATAGAGATGTTGTAATTTCTGATCAGGTTTTTGCTAGTACAAAAACTTTTACAGTTAATAATCATGGTCTTTATACTGGAGATTCTGTATACTATGATCCCTCTTTCTCTGAAGAGAATGCCGTAGATCTTTTTGGGTATTATTTTGTCCAAAGAGTTGATGAAAATAATTTTAAGTTAGCAAAAAGTTTAAGTAATATAGAGAATGAAATTTTTATTGAAGCCACTGGTTTTGTAGATTTTGCAAAATTACTTAGAACTGATAACTATGCTTTCAATAAGCAAACAGAAGTCAAACCGCAGGTTGCCTTAAGAAAAATATCAAATCCAAAAGAAAGGACCAAAGATTCTGAATCTCTGGCGATTGAATCTAACGAAAGAGTAGGAATATTAAAAAATGGTGTTGAGATTGTTACAAATAGGTCTAAAGATTTTTGTTATTATGGAGAAATTTCGGAAGTAACTGTAACNTCTGGTGGAGGNGGTTATGATGTTATAAATCCACCAACACTATTCACTACAGATTCAAACGGATCAGGTTTTGAAGGTCAACTTGTGGTTAGAGGAGGTCTCCAAAAGATAAACATCGAAGATCCAGGAATGGATTATCTGAAGTTTGCAGATTCTGTAACAATACGTGGAGGAAATCCAGTCAGAATTGCAGAGGCAGCTCCAACATTTTCTTTAAGAGAAAACAAGAAATTTTTCAGATCAGATGTTGGAGAAAAAGTTTCTTTAACTAATAACACAATTACTTTTGAAGAAACTCATTCATTTAGAGAAGGTGATCAAGTATTTTATTCTGTTGAGGGTGAATCAACACCTGTTGGTGGATTAGTAGACACCAATGAATACTTTCTTCATATAGAAAGTTCTACTACAGTCAGTTTACACAATACTCTGGAGGAGGGTCTTGAGGGTATTAATCCGATAGACATTACTTCTTTGGGTGTTGGTAATCATAGTATAAGAGCTGTCGAACAAAGACTTGCTTTAAGTTCGATAGAAATTGCAGATATGGGAGAGGGGTATAATAACAATAAAGTAATTGTTACATCTTCGGGTATTAACACTTCAAATTATACGATAACAAAACGAAATCATTTATTCAATGATAATGATGAAGTTTTATACGAGCACACTGGAGATGCAATTAGTGGTCTTGCTAGTACGATTACTTACTTAGTAACAAATAGTACTCCAGATACTTTTTCTTTATATGAAAAAAATGAAGATGAAGATCTTGGAAATGCTTATGTTAATAGTGACAAATTAGTAGAAATTGCATCTGCACCAGATGGTTATCATACATTCAAGGCACCTCCAATAACTGTTGAAATTGCAGGAACACTTGGAGTATCTACTTTTGTAACTGAAACTAGTAAAATCAAATTAAATCCTCTTTTTAGAGGAGAAGTCATAAAGGTAGAAATCAAAGAGGGTGGATCAAAATATGGATCTGCAGATATTTTAAATTTCAAAAAACAACCTAGATATGACTTATTATCAGGAAGTGGAGCAATTTTACAACCTGTTATTTTTGATGGACGATTGGAAGATGTTGTTATTCTTGCTGGAGGAAGAGACTTTAATGCAGCACCAGAAATCACATTATTTGAAAATGATCCAGAATTAGGAACTTCGCAAACTGTTTTAACACCTATAGTAAGTAATGGTGCAATTAGTGATGTAAAAATAATAGAAAAGGGAAATTCTTATAGCCAGACTCCAAAATTTTACATAGAGACACCAGGAGAAGGATGTGAACTTGAATTTCAAATAAAATCATGGAATGTTGATCAGGTAGAAAGACTTATAAGAGAAAAATCAATTACATCTGATGATAGCTATCTTGTACCGAGTTTGGATAGAGAACTTGGTATGCAATATACTCACATGTATGCTCCAAGAAAATTAAGAGCAAACGTGTTCTCAGAGAAATTTGAAGAGGGTGTAATTAAATACAGAACTGATATTGAAAATGATGATGCAGAAAACACAGCAAAATATCACTCTCCTTTATTGGGATGGGCTTATGATGGTTCTCCAATTTATGGTCCATACGGTTATTCCACCATTAGTGGTGGAACAATCAAACAGTTAGTTTCTGGATATGAAAAAATAGATATTGGCGATAGACCTAATTTTCCGTTAGGATTCTTTAATGAAGATAATACTTTTACCGGAAAAGGAGATTTGGATGAAAATAATGGAAGATTCTGCATAACACCAGAATATCCTAAAGGTGTATATGCATACTTTATGACTATTTCTGAGGAAATTCAAGCAACTGGTGATTTTTCTCAGGGTAAATTGCCACAATATCCGTATTGTGTTGGAAAAAATCTAAAGTTTGCACCAATTTTATTTAATTACAGTGAAAATACAGAAACTAATCAGGTTGAATTTGATTTTGAGGGGTGCAGAAGAAATACTACACCATATAACTTAAAACAGTGGTATAGTGGATATGATTATCTAATTCAACCGGATCAATTTGATGCTCATTATTCTAAAGTTACTAATCTTTCTAAGGGAAGAATTGACGATATTGAAATTTTAGATAAAGGTGATGGATATGCTGTAAATGACTTTGTTAGTTTCGACAATGTTGGAACTGGAGGAACGGGTGCTGCAGCTATTGTATCCGAGGTTGAAGGAAAATCTGTAATATCAATAGCTTTATCTGAAACTTATTTAAAAGCAAAAGCATTCCAGTCAACAAGTAGTCTTCATATTCACTGTGGTCAAGAACATGGAATATCTAATAAGGACTTAGTATCAATTGTTGGTTTATCCACGGCAAATAATATTCATATAGATGGTATTTCTCCAGTAAGAATACCATCTATCGATTTTATCCTTAACAAAGATATTGGTGGATCTGCAGATACTGGTATTACTACTTACATACCAGTAAAAACAGAATCTCTGAATAAGATTCGAGAAAATGATATCATTCAGATTGATGATGAGAAAATGAAAGTTCTCAATGTTAATCTTCGACAATCATTTTTAAGAGTGCTAAGAGAACATGATGGAACTGTTGGAGTAGCACACTCTTTAGAAACCTCAATAGATCACTTACCTACAAGATTTGAGATTGATATCAATACAGAAAGTAGTAAAATATCTAAACAAGATAGAGAATTATATTTTGATCCATCACTGGCAGTTGGTGTAGGAACAACTTCCGGAATAGGTATAAAGACAGATGTGTATGTACACATACCTGGTAATCGCTCATTCTTCCCTGGAGGACCCCAATCATATAGAAAAATCTCCATTGATCCAAGATCAATTTTTATTCCTGGTCATGGATTGACGATGGGAGAGAAAATTATATACAATTCAAACACTGGAGATAATCTTTCAATATCAACTAATGGTATCGGATCTACTACCTTAGCAGATGAAACTGAACTTTTTGCTGTTGTATTCAGTAGAAATACCGTAGGAATATCAACTGTTCAACTTGCTATTGGAACAGAGTTTTACAGAAAACCTGGCCAACCAATCTCATTCGTTGGTGTTGGAACTGATGTAAACGCAGAACCTTTCTATTTTGTTGGTGTTGGTACTGGTAAACATCATAGTTTTAGAACAAAAAGAGATCATGCTTTTGTTGAAGTTTCAAAAACTACATGTACAGTTTCTACTGGAGAAACTCATGGATTAGAAGTAGAAGATCGATTCAGAACAAATATTCTTCCTGGCGGAAGAGAAGATTATAGCGTCTTTTACAGTGATGTAACAAATAGAATTCTTATTGATCAAAAAACATTTATATCCAGTGATGTAGATGTAGATGAAAATCAAATACATTCAACTGATCATGGATATCGTGATGGTGATAAAGTAATTGTAATTGCTTCAGAAGCTGGTGGACTAGACAATAATAGAATTTACTATACCAACTATATTACTAGAGATATTTTCTCTTTATCATCTTCGTATGAAGATTCTGTAGGTGAAGAGACTAAAACTCATAATATAACATCTGCTGGATCTTTTAGATTGAGATTAGTAAATCCAGAAATTAGATCTATTAGAAATAATAGTNTAAGATTTAATTTGGGAGATCCTTCTNTATCTTATATTGATGGAACTACTTCAAAATCNGCATTTGATTTTAAAGTATTCTATGATNATGAATATAAGAGAGAGTACTTAGTAGATAGAGATGGTAATTTTGTTATCACTTCATCAGGAAGGATAGGATTAGATTCTGATGCATATGTAGAAATTTTAGTTAATGAACTTACTCCAGAACAACTATTCTATAAATTAGTTCCTAAAAAAGATCCTGGATTAACTCAGAGTAAAAAAGATTTAATTATTGATGATTATAAGGTTTCTGATCCCACAAAAATTGCATTTTTAAATAGTCCTATTAATGGAAATCATGTAGTTGTTTCTGCAGCAACATCTTCTTTTGTCTTTGATACACCAAACAGAATCATTGGAGTCACCTCATTTACACCATCAGATAGTACTATAGAATATATTACAAATTCTCCTACTGCAACTGGTCCAATATTTGATATTTTAGTAAGAAATCCAGGAAATAATTATAATACAATTGTTGGAGTAACAACTATTATAAGTCAAAGTGGTGGAACCGGAGCAAAAATTAGACCAGAAAGTGATTCTATTGGTGCTGAAAAAACTTTCTTAACCGAAAATATTGGTTGGGACTATCCAACAGACCCAACTTTAAGTCCAACAGCTAAACTCCCAGATGTATTAATTGTTGACCAAAAACTTTCTTTTGATAAGATAACGAGATTAACTGCAGGATTGAACTACAATGTAGCTCCAGATCTTGTCGTAAGAGATAGTACAACTAGAAAAGTTTTAACTGAATTACTGTTAAATTATAATCTTGATGGAGATGTTACAATTATTAAGAACACAAGTGATTTATCTAACGATACTCCCATCATTATACCCACTAATAATTCCAATGGTTATAGTATAGAAAATCTTACTATTGACGATGGCACTAAGATTGCAACTTTAACATTCAAGACTCAATTTAGCACTGGAACTACTTTCCCATTTGAAGTCGGTAATAATGTTCTAATTGAAGGTTGTGCATCAAAAACTACCGGTAGTTCTGGTAGAACTTTTAATAGTGCTGATTTTGATTATGATTTATTTGAAATAACCGAAATTGATCCAAATTTTGGAGGGTCAAACGCTACTATTAAATTTGATATGTCTAAGTCTGTAGGATCTGCAGAAACTCTTGGACAATACGATGATGTTAGTGCTACAGGAATTGTTGTCCCAGAAATTTATTTCCCAACATTTGCAGTAACAACACAAAGAATTCCATATATTCCTGGAGAATTAATTACAGGAAGAACAAGTGGGGCTCAGGCAGAAGTTCAAAAATATAATGAGCAAGCAGAGATCTTGAAAATATTTGGAGAGGAATCTTTTGTACTAAATGAAGAAATTGTAGGAGATAAGAGCGGAACAGTTTCTAAAATTGATGATATTTATCTCTCCGATTTATATTACAAGATTCAACCCTCAGCTGAAATTGTAAAAGGTTACAAAGATGGTCATAGTTTCTTAAGTTCAAATGATTATAAGATTCAAGATAGTTTCTACTGGCAGAGATTCTCATACGCAATTGAAAGTACAGTAACTGAAAATATTTGGGAAGAAGAAGTTGAAAGACTTAATCATCTCGTTGGATGGAAGAGATTTAGTAATTATCAATTAGAATCTAGAGATCTTTCATTCACTGGAATTTCTACATCTCAAGATGGAGGAGATTTTGTTTCTATCGCAGATTTCTCAAGAGTAGTTAATACAAATTGTGTATTCGATTTTGATATTACTGTTGATGAAACTCTCATTATTGGTAGTAAGAGATTCTCCACTGGTATCGTATTCAATAGTAGAGAATTGCAAGACTTTAACAAGTCTGTTGGTAACAGAGTTCTTGTTATCGATGATATTAGTGATGATTTCAATAGCGATCCAAGAGGAGATCAATTTAGTGTAATCGATACTTTCAAAGTAACCGATTCTAGAGCTAGAAAATATCTAATATTTGCTAGAGATAGTAGATTTACAAATCAAAGACAAGTATATATTGTAACAACAATTCATAATGGTAGTGAATTCTTTGTTAATCAATATGGACGTGTAGAAACTGTTTATGAATTAGGATCTTTTGATATTGCACTGTTTGAGGATGAAGCTCAGTTAAGATTCTATCCAGAAAAATATGAAGTTAATGATTATGATTTAAGTTTCGTCACTCATAGTATTTCCGATTTCACTTCAGGAATTGGAACCACTGCATTTGGTAATGTTGTTGATATTAAAGTGGAAAATAGCACCGTTTCTTCTGGTGCTACTACTACGATTGCAACAATCCCCACAGATTACAGATCTTCTAAACTACTTGTTCAAATTGAAGAAGGTGGTGGTGTATATGAATTAGACGAAATTAGCCTAATTCATGACGGATCGGAAGTAACTTTCCAGGATTATGGTCAATTAACCACAGACACTTTAAATGAATTCTCTACTGATGGTATTGGAACATATCATGCTTATATTGATGGATCTAATGTAAAAGTTGATTTAATTCCAGATGATTCTGCAATATCAGCTGAAGTTAATTCTTTAAGAATATCTCTTGCATCTGAACCCTCTGGATTTACCACTGAAGGAAGCACCGAATTTACTACGGCTATTGTAGAATCCAATTATACTTCAATTGATGCAGTAGATAGTCAAAATGGCACAGGAATATCTTCTCACTTTAATGGAATTTTAGGTATTGACGATTACAGCAGTGGTTACTACATTGTTAGCGTTGATGACACCACTAATGGCAAGTATCAACTGTCTGAGTTAGTAACTGTCTCATCTTCTACAACTGCGTATTATTCAGAATATGGTCAATTATTCAGTGATGGTGAGGTTGGTGTAGTTACTGCAGGTGTTGCAGGAACAGTTACGACAATTTACTTTACTGCGAATGATCCAATTGATTGTGAAGTTAGAGTTTATGCTCAACACCTTGGAATTAGAGATGAAAGAGTGGGTAACGCTCAAATTGATATGACCAATGCTGATATTCTGACTGGAAATGCAGATTATCAAGGAACGCAGAATGCAGTGATAAGAGACTTTGAATTGTTCCATGAAGGAAATCCAATCTTCCAGAAAAAATTCGATGGATCTAATGTTGCTATTACTAGTATCAGTGAAGATACTTTTGAGTTACCTCAGCACTTCTTTGTAACAGGAGAAGAAGTTGTATATTCTTATGATGTGTTAAATGAACCAATTGGAATAGCCTATACAGACATTCCTGGAATTGGAGTAACTAATAAATTACCACCCACATTATTCATCATTAAACAGGATGAACTTCTTGTTAAAGTGGCGGCTAGTGCTACAGACGCTTTAGCACTAACACCTACACCTTTGAATATAATTGATGTTGGCGTTGGATCAGATCATTACTTTACATCAAAAAATCAGAATCCCAAGACTCTGATTACTATTGATAATATGATTCAATCTCCTATTGTTGCTACTGCAACTACAACTGGAGTTGGTAATACCTTTACAACTGTTCAAGACATTCTTACTCTAACTGAACAACCAGAAAGATTCTTCAGTGGAGATTTCCTACAAATTGATGATGAAATTGTAAGAGTATCCATTGTTGGATATGGTGGTTCTGATAATGATATGTACGTTCAGAGAGCACTTCTCGGTACAAAACTAGCAGATCATGCTCAATACTCATTGATAACTAAAATTATTGGTAATTACAATATTGTTGAAAATACTATCAGTTTTGCTGACGCTCCGTTTGGAAAAACACCAGTAGGATCTCCAGATAATCGTCCAGATCAGAGAGATTTCACTGGAATTACGACTTTCTCTAGATTTAGTGGAAGATCATTCATGAGAAATGCACCAGTTGATACTACAAATGATCCATATTATAAGAACTATGTTTTTGATGGTATTGAAGATCAATTTACTGGAATTAAGAGTTCTTTTGAATTGAAAGTTGGTGGAGAAAGTGTTGATGGAGTAGCAGCAAGTAATGCTATTATTACTGTAAATGATTTATTCCAGTCTCCTAAAGTAGATCAAACTCTTGTTGATATTGCTGGAAACTATACTTTAGAAGAAGATGGTGGAGCAACAAATATTATTTTTGATGAGGGAGATTATGATAGAGAAGATGATATCACTATTAAAGGTCTTCCTGT
>BB_Man_B_Liq_inBBDRAFT_1000137_pt1 | contig 12609 bp, 13 predicted proteins | sample BBManParaguerPR_4_FD_10244 | JGI IMG/M metagenome (IMG submission 10244) | reverse complement strand
AAGGCACGCGATCCTGCGGGAACAATGGGGGTCTCAATACTCATCTGCTACTCCGTGATTCAGTCACGACCCAACAAATGACGGCAAAAAACAAAAAAACTGTTAAGTGCTGCGGTTTAATGTGGCGCGAAACTCGCGGCTGATTTGTTCGAGGAATTCTGCGATATGATCAGGCGCGGGTTTTTGCCCAGAAACCCATTGATAAAGGTCTTGATCCGCCTCCTCGAGCACCGCCTCAAACTGATCGAGCGTGGCATCATCAGCAGAGGCCAAATGCGCATCTGCCCATCCACCCAAGATCAAATCCATCTCTTTGATACCCCGATGCCATGCCCGCATCCGAAGACGCTTGAGACGGATTTCGCGGGTCTCTTGGGGGGCTGATTGGGACATAGGCGGCCTCTTCGCTGGGGGCAAATTTACCCCTCTCTACTGCCCACCTGCCTCTTGCACCAGAGTTTGACGCAATCTTTTTTCCAACCGACCCAAGGCTTCGGAGAGTTGGGCTTGCTCGGCACGAATGCGGCGCAGGTCTTTTAGGATCGCACTGGTGTCTTCGCTCAGGGCAGATGCCTCAAACGGGCCATCAATCCCATCGCCGCGCCCTGTCAACAGCCACATAATCGACACGCCCAAAACCCCTGCCAACATCTGCAACTTATTGGCGCGCGGTTCGGCTTGGTCATTTTCCCATGCACGGATCGTCTTGGCTTTGACCCCCATGCGCCGCGCCAGTTCTGCTTGACCCATATTTGCCGCTTCGCGCGCCCCTGCCATACGATCCCCAAATGTGGCTGTATCTTCGTCATACCAGCTTGCATCTGTCTGGGGCTCATGGGTGATCACATCATCGCTCATTGCGGAGGCTCCTTTTCAAATCGGCCAACTTATTTTCACGCTGCACAGCGCGGGCGCGCGCAGCTCTCACTGTTCAACCTAAAAGGGATAAAGGCGCAGGAAATGCATATATGCGGCACTTCGCCCAACAATTCCGCGCTTGAACAGCCTTGCGCCAAACCCTAAAGCTGTGCCGCAGTGAAGTAAACCGCAGGCCCCCGCCTTTGATGCGTGCGCCGCAGAACTGGAGAAATCCAATGGCCTTTTTGTCCGACACGCTTTCGCGGGTCAAACCCTCCCCCACAATCGCCGTCTCCAACCTCGCCGCAGAGTTGAAGGCGCAAGGCAAAGATGTGATTGGGCTTGGCGCAGGTGAGCCTGATTTTGACACCCCCCAAAACATCAAAGACGCGGCCAAAGCCGCGATTGATGCGGGTCGGACCAAATATACTGCGGTGGATGGTATTGCCGAACTCAAGCAGGCGATCTGCAAGAAATTCGAGCGGGAAAATGGCCTAAGCTATAAACCCTCGCAAGTGTCGGTGGGCACGGGCGGCAAGCAAATTCTTTACAATGCGCTGATGGCCACCTTAAACCCCGGCGATGAGGTGATCATCCCTGCCCCCTATTGGGTGAGCTACCCCGATATGGTTCTGCTTGCAGGCGGCACCCCTGTGATCGCAACGGCCACGATTGAAACGAATTTCAAACTGACACCCGAGGCGCTTGAGGCGGCCATCACCCCTAAGACCAAATGGTTCATTTTCAACAGCCCCTCGAACCCCACAGGTGCGGGATATACCCGCGCTGAGTTGAAGGCGCTGACCGATGTGTTGCTGCGCCATCCTCATGTCTGGATCATGTCGGATGATATGTATGAGCATCTGGTCTTTGACGGCTTTGAATTCTGCACCCCCGCCGAAGTGGAGCCCGCCCTTTACGAGCGCACATTGACCTGTAACGGCGTCTCCAAGGCCTATGCGATGACTGGGTGGCGGATCGGCTATGCGGCAGGCCCCGAGAACCTGATTGGCGCGATGCGCAAAATTCAAAGTCAGTCCACCTCGAACCCCTCATCGGTCAGCCAATGGGCCGCTGTTGAGGCGCTCAATGGCCCGCAGGATTTCTTGGCGGATAACGTGGCGCTGTTCTTGCGCCGCCGCAATCTGGTGGTTGAGATGCTGAACGCGGCAGAGGGCATCACCTGCCCAACACCAGACGGGGCATTTTATGTCTATCCGTCCATTGCAGGCTGCATCGGCAAGACCAGCCCCGCTGGCAAAAAGATCGAAACGGATGAAGATTTCGCAACAGCCCTTCTCGAGGAAGAAGGCGTGGCTGTGGTCTTTGGGGGGGCCTTTGGCCTATCGCCCAATTTCCGCGTGTCCTATGCGACATCGGATGACAATCTACGCGAGGCGTGCAGCCGCATCCAACGCTTCTGCGCAAGCCTGAAATAATCTTTGTTCTGTGAACAACTCCCCCACCCGCAGCAGCGCCGCAAGCGCCTGCTGCGGGTGGCACACAAATCCCCCATAAATCAACGCCACAGCGCAAGGTCACTTGACCTTTTGACCAAAGCCGCGCAGGGTCATACGGCTGTATAACTGGGGTATCTGTGTCGTTGGGGGGCCATGGCCGAGCTGCCTGAATTTTATTTCCGCGTGCGTGAAAACGGGGCATCGGTGTTTCGGGTTGATACCGAAAACCGCCACCGCCGTATTGAAATGCACGAGATTGCCATGGTGAATATCCGCAATGGCAATATCAAAGCGCATGGCGCGCATGAGTTAACCGCAGACGAGACCACCGCAATAACCCAATGGATGGAGGCGCGCCGCGCCCTGCTCAAGCGCCGTGACCTCGATGACATTCACCGCACCATCGACCATCTCAACGAAACGGCACATTGGGCGCAATCCCGCGCCGATGATGAGGATCTCGAGGATTTCACCGATCGCTTGCTTTTGGCGATGCATGATCTGCGCAGCGTTTTGGTGCGCAAGAAGGCCGAACGGGTCAATCGCGCTCAGTCGCGATAATAATTCGTCACCAAATCCAAATCTTTGCGCGGCCCCGTAATACGACATTGGCACTGCCACTGCCGCGGAAGTGCCTCAAACTGATAGCGCAAGATGTAGAGATCAGGGGCACAGTCATGGCGCGCAGGGTGATCCGCGGCGCGAATGAGGTGAAAGGGGCGGGTATCGTCAAAATCCACTTGCCAACCCTCTGGGACGCGCCGCCAAATATAGCGCCGCTCCGCCTCAAAGATTTGACCCGCGCCATAGTTCAAACGCCCTGCCTCGTGATAGTGCAGGACACCATCCTCAGCGGGGGTGAACCGCGCATGCCCTTCGAAATGACCGTGCATTTCTGCGCGGTGATCGTGGATCTCGCGCGCGACCCGCCACGCGCCTGCCAGCGCGTCACTTTCTGGTATTAGGGCGCAATGATCCAATTTGGCCTCCCTCATGGTCGCAGGCGGTCGAAAAGCGGTTTCCCCTTCTGTGACATTTAGATTAGAAGGCGCGCAACCCCTTTGAAACTGCATTACAGAAGGTTCGCCCATGATCCCCCGCTATGCCCGCCCTGAAATGGTTGCCATTTGGTCGCCCGAAACCAAATTCCGCATCTGGTATGAGATCGAAGCCCATGCCTGCGATGCGCAGGCCGAGCTTGGCGTGATCCCCCGCGAAAACGCCGCCGCCGTTTGGAAGGCCAAGGATGTAGAATTCGATGTGGCCCGCATTGACGAGATTGAAGCTGTCACCAAGCATGATGTGATCGCCTTTCTTACCCATTTGGCCGAGCATATCGGGTCTGAGGATGCGCGGTTCGTGCATCAGGGCATGACCTCATCAGACGTTCTGGACACCACCCTGAACGTGCAGCTTGTGCGCGCGGCGGATATTTTGCTGGCGGATCTGGAGAAGGTCTTAGCCGCGCTCAAAACCCGCGCGATAGAGCATAAAGACACCGTTCGGATTGGCCGCAGCCACGGCATTCACGCAGAACCCACCACAATGGGCCTGACCTTTGCCCGCTTCTATGCGGAAATGGATCGCAACAAGGCCCGCCTGCAAGCCGCGCGTGCCGAGATCGCCACGGGTGCGATTTCAGGCGCGGTTGGCACATTCGCCAATATCGACCCCGCCGTTGAGGAACATGTCTGCAAAATGATGGGCCTTTCGCCTGAGCCGATTTCAACCCAAGTGATCCCTCGCGATCGTCACGCGATGTTCTTTGCCACGCTTGGCGTCATTGCAAGCAGCATTGAAAATATCGCAATCGAAATCCGTCATATGCAACGCACTGAAGTGCTTGAAGCAGAAGAATTCTTCTCTGCGGGGCAAAAGGGCTCCTCGGCAATGCCGCATAAGCGCAACCCTGTCTTGACCGAAAACCTGACAGGGCTTGCGCGGCTTGTGCGAATGGCGGTGATCCCCGCAATGGAAAATGTCGCGCTTTGGCACGAGCGGGATATCTCGCACAGTTCAGTAGAGCGCGGGATTGCCCCTGATGCCACCATCACCTTGGACTTCGCATTAAACCGCTTGGCGGGCGTTGTCGAAAAACTGGTGATCTATCCCGAAACCATGCTTGCCAATATGAACAAGTTTAAGGGTTTGGTGATGTCGCAGCGCGTGCTTTTGGCGTTGACCCAAGCGGGCGTCAGCCGCGAGGACGCCTATCGCCTTGTCCAACGCAACGCGATGAAAGTTTGGGAGCAAGGGGCTGATTTCAAAACCGAACTTCTCGCAGATGCCGAAGTGACCGCCGCATTGAGCGCCGCAGAAATCGAAGAGAAATTCGACCTCGGCTATCACACCAAACACGTAGACACGATTTTCAAGCGCGTTTTTGGCTAAGGGCCAAAGACGGCAGCACCAGTGACAAACCCCGCCCCTCAAAGGCGGGGTTTTCCTTTTAAATCGTGTAAAATCTTGCACATAACATCACGTTTTGACCTCTGCATGCTAGGCAATGATTAAGGATTTGCCGCCACATTCGCCCATGGGTGAAGCGAGATCTGGGTGATGCGCATGGATATGCTGTCGGATGATACAGAGAATATGGCCGTTGCCGGGCGGGTCAAAGACCCCTTGAGCGGTGCAAGTTTTTCAGAAACGCAGGAGGAAGAAATCCTTGGGCCTGCCGCGATGGCAATCCAAGGCCTGCCTTCGCGCGCCGCGCGGGTGCGGCCGCTGAAACCCTCGCAAAAGGCGGCGGTGATTGTGCGTCTGCTTCTGTCGCAGGGACTAACCCCCTCGATTGACCGCCTGCCCCCAGAACACCAAGAAACCCTTGCATTGACCATGTCGCGTTTGGGGCCGATCAACCGCGACACGCTTTATGCCGTGATCCGCGAATTTGCCGAAGCCTTGGATGATCTGGCACTGACCTTTCCCAGTGCCCTACCCGATGCCGTGCAGCTGTTGGAACAGCACCTTTCCCCCAATGCTGCAGAGAACCTGAAATCCAAAGCTGCCGCAGGGGATGGGTCAGACCCGTGGCCCATTTTGGCCGCCATGCCCGCCGAACGGCTTGCCCCGCTTTTGGTGCATGAAAGCGCCGAGGTTTGCGCCATTTTGCTTTCAAAAATTGGCGTGGCTAAGGCCGCCGAAATTCTGGCAGGCCTGCCCGAGGATCGCGCGCCACAAGTGGCCCATGCAATCTCCCTCACCTCGACTGTGACCCCAACGATGGTTGAGAAAATCGGCAAGGCCCTATTAAAACAAATGCAATCTCAGCCACGTTCAGTGTTCAAGGCATCCGCAGTCGAACGTGTTGGGGCCATGCTCAACGCTGCGCGCGGCACAGCGCGCGAGGCGATCCTCAAAGGGTTGATGGAACGCGATGCCGCCTTCGGCGAGGATGTGAAGCGCGCCATCTTTACCTTCGAGCATATTCCACGCCGTTTGGATGCCAAAGATGTGGCCAAGGTTATGCGTAAAGTGGATGGTGAAACCATGCTGACCGCCTTGGCCGCTGGTTTGAAATCCTGCCCCTGCAGTGGTGGAGTTCTTGCTTGGCAATATGTCCAAGCGCTTGGCCGAACAAATCCGCGAAGATGCCAATGCCCGCGAGACCCCGCGCCTTGAGGAAGGGGAGGCCGCAATGAACAGCGTCATTGCCGCGATCCGTGACTTGGAGGAGGCAGGCGAATTGCGCCTAATCCCGCCCGAGGAATAAACGCCCTTAGCCTGCGTTGCTGCGCAGCACGGCACCAGGGTTCATGATGCCTTGCGGGTCAAGCGCGGCCTTGATCGCGCGCATGGCGGCCAATTTGGCAGGGTCGCCATAGCGTTCAAGGTCATCGACCTTAAGCCGCCCGATCCCATGTTCGGCAGATACGGATCCGCCCATCTCATGCACCAGATCATGCATGGCGCGCTTGATCACATCGCGCTCGGCCAGATGATCGGAACGCGTTTTGCCTGGCATGGGGAAGATGTTGTAATGCAAATTCCCATCCCCCATATGGCCAAAGCAATTATGGCGGAAATCCCCGATCTCGGCGATGCGCGCAGGAATGTCAGCAATGAATTGCGGCACCAGCCCCACGGGTAAGGAAATGTCATGGGAACTGACCGCGCCGATGCGCCGATTGGCCTCGGGGATATTTTCACGCAAGGCCCAGAAATCATCCCGCTGCGCCATGGATTGGGCAATCACCCCATCACTGACCAAATCCGCCTCAAAAGCACGGGCAAATAGCCCCTCCAAAAGCGCGGCGGGATCTTGCCCCGCGCCAAGGCCCAAATCGATCAAGACGCACCATTCGGGGATGTCATCAAAAGGTTGACGCAAATCTGGCCCGACCTCGGCCAAGAAATCAAACCCTTGGCGGTGCATCAATTCAAAGGCCGAAAGCCCCTCGCCCACCATATCCTGCGTCATTCGCAACAAAGACAGGGCCGCGCGTGGATCGGGCACCGCCATCAGGGCCGCGCCTTGTGCCGCAGGCTCAGGGAAAAGCCGCAAACTGGCCGCTGTAATGATGCCCAATGTGCCCTCAGAGCCAATCAACAAATGGCGCAGATCATAGCCCGTGTTATTTTTACGCAGAGGCGACAGCCCGTGAAAAATGCTGCCATCGGGCATCACCGCCTCAATGCCCAAAACCAAATCCCGTGCATTGCCATAACGCAGAACATTCACCCCGCCCGCATTGGTCGCCAAAAGGCCGCCTATGCGCGCCGATCCTTGGCTTGCAAGGCTTAAGGGGAAAAGCAGCCCCGCCTTTTGCGCGGTCGCGTGAATATCAGCCAAGATAACACCCGCCTCAACGGTTAGGCTGCGCCCATCTTCGTCCATNGCGCGGATCGCGCGCATCCGCTCGAGTGATAAAATCACGCCATGATCAAAATTTTCAGACAGCTGCCCACCGACCAAGCCCGTGCCGCCGCCATAGGGGATCACCGCCACCCGATGCGCCGCACAGGCGCGCAGGGCCAAAGCAACCTCCTCGGTAGAGCGCGGTGCCAAAACAGCCGCAGCTTTGCCCTGCCACCGCCCACGCGGTTCCTCAAGATAGTTCGGGGTCGCCTCGCGCCAGATATCTGCGGGCAAATCGCCCTTCAACGCGTCAAGTTTTGATGAAGCTGTCACGCCTGTCCCCCTTACACCCACAAAGCCTTAGCCCACTTCGGTGCGGCCACGGCGGTCACTGCGCAAATTGGCGTAAAGCACATGATTGCGCCAGCGCCCATTGATCTGCAAATAGCTTTGCGCGACCCCCTCATATTTATAGCCGCATTTCTCCAAAAGACCACGGGAAGGGGTGTTTTCAGGCAAACAGGCGCTTTCGATACGGGAGAGATCAAGACGGGTAAAAGCATAGTGGATCAAGGCCACCACCGCCTCGCGCATATATCCGTTGCGCGCATATGGCTGCCCAATCCAATAGCCAATCGTTCCCGCCTGCGCGGGGCCACGGCGAATATTGTCCAATGTGACCGCGCCAAGCAGGCGTTGGTCTTCGCGGCGGATCAAAAACAGCGGCAGCGCGCTTTCTTCCGATGAGGCACGCTGTGCCCAATAGACCCGCGCAGAAAAGCTTTTTCGGGTCAGATGATCCGATGACCAAGCAGGCTCCCATGGCTGCAGAAAGGATGCTGATGCCTCGCGCAATCCCGCCCANTGGCGATAATCCTCATGCAGAGGCAGGCGCAGGGTCATGCGCTCGGTTTCAATGGCAAGTTTCGGCCGCCGCCTCAGCATCAAGCCGCCAAACGCTGCGTCAATTGCGCGTAATCAGGCGCTTTGCTGACGGGCCCATAAAGCGCCAAGGCAAGCGCGCCGCTTTCGGCAATCCCTGCGCCAAAGTCACAAATATGCGCAAGGCTGACCGCATCAATCCGCGCCACAGTTTCCTCTAGGGGCGGCACACGATCCCAGATGGCCAAAACCCGTGCCAGACGTTCAGCGCGGGAAGATGGGCTTTCAAGCCCCATCAAAAGCCCCGCTTTCATCTGCGCGCGCGCGCGATCAAGCTCGGCTTGGTTCAAATCACTCGCGGCGCGCTTGATCTCATCCATGCTCAAAAGCGCCAAATCCCCCACATCCTTACCGCCCGTGCCTGCGTAAATGGTAAGAAGGCCCGTTTCATCAAAGGCCCCCACTTGGGCAAAAATCGAATAGCACAGGCCACGCTTTTCGCGCAGTTCTTGGAAAAGGCGCGAGGACATGCCCCCGCCAAGCGCGCTTGCGTAAATCTGCGCGGTATAGATGTCGTCAGACCGATATCCAGGTGTTTCAAAGGCCATCGCAATATGGGCCTGTTCCAGTTTCTTGACCTTGCGGAATTCTCCGCCTGCAAATTGCGCCAAAGGTGCTGGGGCCGCGCGGCGTGAGGGCAAATGGCCAAAATTCTCTTCGGCCAGTCGCACGATCTGCGCGTGATCCACCGCCCCTGCGGCCGATAGGATCATCTGATCGGGGCCATAATGTTCGGTCACGAATTGGCTGAAATCCTCGCGACCAAAGCCGCGTACCCGCTCACTGGGGCCAAGAATGGTGCGCCCAAGCGGTTGGTTGGGATAGGCCGTTTCCTGAAGCCAGTCGAAAATCACATCATCAGGCGTGTCATTCGCCTGACCGATTTCTTGCAGGATGACGCCCCGCTCAACCTCGATCTCGCGGGGATCAAACACAGGGTTCAGCACGATATCGGCAATCATATCAAGGGCAAGGGGCACATCTTGCTCCAACACGCGCGCGTAATAGGCGGTGACTTCGCGCGAGGTATAGGCGTTGATATAGCCGCCTACATCTTCGATCTCCTCGGCGATTTGCAGCGCGCTGCGCCGTTTCGTGCCCTTAAACGCCATATGTTCAAGGAAATGCGCGATGCCGTTTTGCTCGACCCGCTCATGGCGCCCGCCTGCGGACACCCAAACCCCGATTGCCGCGGATTGAAGCCCCTCCATCCGTTCGGTGATCACCCGCAACCCGTTGGAGAGTTGGTGCATCTCAACACTCATGCGGCCACCTTTTCGCGGATCAACGCCTCTAGGGCGGCAAGGTCATTTGGCACGCGCTGCACCCGTTCGGAACGCTCGAACAAATCTGCCATATGGGGCGGCAATGCGGGGCGGATGCCTGTTGCCGCCTCGACCGCATCGGGGAATTTCGCAGGATGCGCTGTGGCCAATGTAACCATCGGGGTCGTCCCAAGGTGATCTTGGGCCACATGAACCCCGACTGCGGAATGGGGGCAAAGCAGCTCGCCCGATGTTGACAGGCAAGATGTGATCATCGCGGATGTCTCATCCTCGCTCGCACGACCCGAGGCAAAGATGTCCCGCAAAGCCTCAAGCGCGCCTTGGCTGATGTCAAACCCGCCTTCGGATTTCAACGCAGCCATGGATTGCACCACCGCGCCTGCGTCACGACCATATGCATCAAATAGTGCCCGCTCAAAGTTGGACGACACTTCGATATCCATCGAAGGGCTGATTGTGGCCTGCACACCGCCCATATGATAGCCGCCCGTGCGCAAGGCGCGATCCAAAATGTCATTGCTATTGGTCGCCACCACAAGACGATCAATCGGCAGACCCATTTGGCGCGCGATATAGCCCGCGAAAATATCGCCGAAATTGCCAGTCGGCACGGTAAAGCTGACGGCACGATGTGGCGCGCCAAGGCTGACTGCGGCGGTGAAATAATAAACAACCTGCGCCATGACACGCGCCCAGTTGATCGAGTTCACCCCTGCCAAGCGCACCTCATCGCGAAAGGTGAGATCATTGAACATATCTTTGAGCCGCGCCTGCGCATCGTCAAATGTGCCGTCAATAGCCAAAGCATGGGCATTGGCCTCGGTGACAGTGGTCATTTGGCGGCGCTGCACCTCGGACACACGGCCATGGGGGAACAGGATGAACACCGACACCGCATCAAGCCCACGAAAGGCCTCCATTGCGGCAGAGCCTGTATCGCCTGACGTTGCCCCCACAATGGTCACATGCTGCCCGCGTTTGGTCAGGCTATGCTCAAACATTTGCCCAATCAGCTGCATCGCAAAATCTTTGAACGCCAAGGTGGGGCCGTGGAACAATTCCATCAGGAAATGATTGGGTGCCAATTCCTTGAGCGGGGCGCGGCTTGCGTGGCGAAAGCCCTGATAGGCGCGGGTGATGATATCGCCAAATTCACTATCGCTGAATGTATCGCCCACAAAGGGTCGCATCACGCGAAAGGCGACCTCCTCATAAGGCAGACCCGCCATTGCGGCGATCTCCGCATGGCTCAACTGTGGGACGCTTGCAGGCACATACAGCCCCCCATCACGGGCAAGCCCCGTCAACATGGCGTCCTCAAATGTCAGTTCAGGCGCTGTGCCGCGTGTCGAGATGTAGCGCATGGTTATTGTCCCTTCAAAGCGTTCTGTGCCTGATACGCCACAGAAGATAGGCTGTCATCCCCAACCATACCGCTGCAAGCGAAAACCATGTCACCGCATATTGCAAATGGTCATTGGGGATGGCGGATGTGTCCACGGGCATCGGTGTCAGGTCTGCCTCTGGCGGGGTGCCGTCACGCAGCACCACAAGATAGGGGTCTGTGCCAAGCACCGCGGCCATATCCGCCAAATCGCGCGCGAACCAGATATTTGCGGCGCGGTCATTATCGGGGGTCGAGCTGTTGCGGTCATCTGGCCAATGCAGGTTGCCCGTNAGGGCAAAGCGGCCTTCTGGCGCAGAACGCATCTCGGCGGCTACGGGCAAAAACCCACGATCNACNAGGATACGGCGNCCCGTCAGATCATCNTCAAACCCTGAGATCAGGCGATAGCCCGCCCCCACGCCCTTGCGGCTGACCAAGACGCGCAGCGTGTCCTCTGCCCCGCGGATAAACTGCCCCTCAAGCATCACAGGCATATACCGATCACGGATCGCATCTGGCGCGTCAGGCAAGGTCACTGCTTCGGCAACAATCCGCGCCTCGATATCGGCCAACACGCCCTGCTTCCAAGACAAACGTTGGCTCTGCCAAACGCCAAGCGCAATCAGGATAGCGGCCCCCGCAACCCCGAATGACAGAACCGAGAAAATCGCAACGCGCGAATGTGTCATAGCACCTCTCATAGATGGCAGGTCGAACGAGAAACGGCCCGCCTTTGTGGTGGCGGGCCGTTCCAAAATCAGGTGATCACGCGGGATCAGCTCAGCCGCCAATGCCCCAAATATAGACTGCGGCAAACAAGAACAACCAGACCACATCAACAAAGTGCCAGTACCATGCAGCCGCTTCAAAGCCGATATGTTTCTCTGCGGTGAAATGGCCGCTGCGCACGCGCAGATAGCAGATGAACAGGAAGATTGTGCCGATAATCACGTGCATCCCGTGGAAACCCGTTGCAAGGAAGAAGGTCGAGAAGAACTTATCCCCGCCGAATGTCCAGTCTTTGTGAACCAGCAATTCCCAGTATTCATAGGCCTGAAGCGCCGTGAAGAACAGGCCCAGCACAACACCGATCAAAAGGCCCCATTCGACATCCTTGCGGCTTTCATTGTGCACCAACGCGTGGTGCGCCCAAGTCACCGCCGCGCCCGACAGAAGCAACACCAGCGTGTTGATCAAAGGCAAGTGCCAGACATCCATCTGATAGAAACTTGGCTGCACATATTGCGACCCGACATATTCATTCATCGGGTAAATCGCGTGTTTAAAGAACGCCCAGAACCATGCGACAAAGAACATGGCTTCGGACATGATGAACATGATAAAGCCATAGCGCAGGCCGATCCGCACAACGGGGGTGTGATCGCCTTGGTTGCTTTCCGCGACCACATCCGACCACCAGCCGAACATCACGTAAAGGACGGCCACAAGGCCCATCAGGAACATCCACGGGCCAGAGCCGTGCATCCACAGCACGCTGCCCGTAAGCATTACAAAAGCCCCAACGGCAGCAATCAGCGGCCAGAGCGAGGGCGAAATGATATGATAATCATGGTTCTTTGCATGGGCCATCTGTTTTGGTCCTTCGCTTTCGGTCATTCAGTTGTGCCGCTCAGCGCGGCAAGGTCTTCGGTTATATCCATAACATGAAATGTATAGGACAGGGTAATTTCTTGTGTGTCATAGGCCTCGTCATCCTCAAGGATTTCGGGGTCTACGAAAAAGGTCACAGGCATTTCGACCCGCTCACCTGGTTGCAGCACCTGCTCGGTGAAACAGAAGCAGGCGATTTTCGCAAAATAAGCGCCCGCCGTATAGGGCAGCACGTTGTAGCTCGCAGTGCCTGCCACCACTTCA
>BB_Man_B_Liq_inBBDRAFT_1000136_pt1 | contig 12615 bp, 13 predicted proteins | sample BBManParaguerPR_4_FD_10244 | JGI IMG/M metagenome (IMG submission 10244) | reverse complement strand
CCCGCCGCACCCTCTTGGCCGAGGCGGCCGAGGTCGAAGAGGTCCCCCTAGAGGCGATGATCGAACGCGAACCCGTCACAGTAGTGTGCAGCCAAATGGGCTGGATCCGCGCCATGACCGGCCACATCGACCTGACCCGCGAATTGAAATACAAAGATGGCGACAGCCCGCGGTTCATNTTCCATGCGGAAACCACCGATAAATTGCTGGTCTTGGGCAACAATGGCCGGTTTTATACGGTCTTGGCTGCCAATCTGCCCGGCGGACGTGGTATGGGCGAACCTCTGCGCCTGATGGTCGATCTGCCCAATGATGTCGATATCGTGGATATCTTGATCTATAGCTCTGGCGGTAAACTGCTGATCGCTTCTTCTGCGGGGGATGGCTTCATCGTTCCCCAGGATGACGTGATTGCACAAACCCGTACAGGCAAACAGGTGCTCAACGTCCGTGATGGCAACATCGCCCGCGTCTGCCGCCCTGTCGACGGCGACCATGTGGCCGTTGTCGGCGAAAATCGGAAAGTGCTCATCTTCGCAATAGAAGAGCTGCCCGAAATGGCCCGCGGCAAAGGGGTGCGTTTGCAAAAATACAAAGATGGCGGCCTCTCGGACGTCACCACCTTCCACATTGCAAATGGCCTCAGCTGGCTTGATCCCGCCGGTCGTACGCGGACCGAAACGGATCTCACCGAATGGATCGCCAAACGCGCCAGTGCCGGCCGCATGGCCCCGCGTGGTTTCCCGCGTGATAACAAATTCACCGACTAATCTGTCCTGTTTTGGTCTTTCATTTTTGCCCAAATACTCATAACGCGCCCGCAAGGGCGCGTTTCCAACAGAGAAAATAAAAACCTACAGCATAGATGGGACAACCATGTCCGGCGGACGATGCCCATCAGCAAAGGTTTTGATATTGATGATCACCTTTTCGCCCATCTCAATGCGCCCCTCTTGCGTGGCAGATCCCATATGCGGCAGCAGAACCACGTTTTCCAGCGCTCTTAAACGTGGGTTAATATCAACGCCATGTTCATATACGTCCAATCCTGCACCGGCCAATTCGCCCGCACGCAGCATCCGTGTCAGGGCATTTTCATCAATCACTTCCCCGCGCGATGTATTCACGATGACCGCACTTGGTTTTAACAATTTCAGCCGGCGGGCATTCATCAAATGAAATGTGGACGGGGTATGTGGGCAGTTGATGGAAATCACATCCATGCGCGCAACCATTTGGTCCAGACTATCCCAATATGTGGCCCCCAGCTGCTGTTCAATTTCCGGGCGCAATGGTTTGCGATTGTGATAATGCACCTGCATGCCAAAGGCCTGCGCACGACGCGCAACCGCCTGACCAATCCGACCCATTCCCAAAATGCCCAGTCGCCGTCCGCCCAAGCGTCCGCCCAAAAACCCTGTGGGCGACCACCCGCCCCATTGTCCCGATTGCATCGCGGACAAACCTTGGGGGATTTTGCGCAAAACGGCCATCATCAGGGCCATCGTCATATCGGCTGTATCATCAGTAACCACATCCGGGGTGTTCGATACCAAAATGCCCCGCTGCAATGCTGTGGTGACATCGATATGGTCTATGCCTGCACCAAAATTGGCGATCAATTTGAATTGTGGCCCTGCGCGTCCAATCAATCCTGCATCGATTTTGTCGGCGATGCAGGGGATTAACACATCCGCTTGGCTGACCGCTTGGGTCAGCTCATCGCGGGTCATTGGTGTATCATCCGCGCGCAGGGTGACGTTGAACAATTCTTTTAACCGTGTTTCGACCACTTCGGGCAAACGACGTGTTACGACAACATTCAAACGATCAGATGGCATTATTCGCTCCTGGTGCTTTTCTTTGACGTCCAATAATGTCACAGTGTGGCAAAATCCTTGGGGGCACAAGCACCCTTTCGCGAATTGTTTTCAGATGGTGTGACAGTGATGAAGCGATTGACTTGCATTTTGGTCTGTGCGGCCTTGGCAATTGTTCCTGCCTTGGCGCATGCAGACAGCCGTGGATCGGTGACAAATTTGCCGCTGCCGCGCTTTGTTTCGATTAAATCTAACGAGGCAAATGTCAGACGCGGGCCATCCTTGTCGCATCGGATCGACTGGGTCTACAAGCAAAAAAATCTGCCTGTTGAAATTTATGGCGAATACGAAAATTGGCGCCGCATCCGCGATGTCCAAGGGGCAGGGGGGTGGATCCACTATTCGTTGCTGTCGGGCGTTCGCACCGTTTTGATCACAACAGATCAGCAACCCATTTATCGCAAACCGGATGACACATCCCCAATGGTTGCGATTTTTTCGCAAAACGTCATTGCCGACCTAGAGGAATGCACCCCAAACTGGTGCCAAGTCGAAGCGGATGGCCACAAAGGCTGGGCGCCCAAGTCTGCCATGTGGGGCGTATACCCCGACGAAATCCGCAAATAGCGGCAGCGATCACCGTTTTGCAAAGGCCCGCAAATGGAATTGCGCGTGTTCCGCGCTGCGCTGTGTTTGCCGGGTCAACGGACAGCTGCGGCGCGCCAAACAGCCGCCTTGCCAACATTGGGTGCCCGCCTGTGATGTGATATGCTGGGTGCAGGCGTCTGCGGCGTAAACGCCCGTGTCAAATGCCCCGATTGGGCAGGATGTGGCACAAGGGGCATCACAATCCTGACAGGGGTGCTTTGTTGGTTCTGGTGCATCAATGTCATGGGGCAGACCAATCGCCCCACGAAAGGCCACAAACAAACCCGCCTGATGATCCACCGCCAAACGGATCGGGGATTGATGCACGCGCCCTGTGGCCAAGGCCCAATCAAAAAATGGATAATAAGGGGGCCCCGTGAAGGGAAAATATGCCTCTGCCCCGATCTGCGCGGCGAGATCTGTGATGACCAGTTCAGACCAACGATCCATGGGATGATCTGCACCGTCCGCAAATTCGGGGCTGTTGCGAAAGGCCTGCCAGAATTTGGGCTCATTTGGCGCAATCGGCACGATGACCGGGGCAGGGGTTGCATTATCGGGGCGCAGGGCCCCAACGGGTCGCAATCCAAGGGGATCCAACAGATCGGTCAGCTGCGCCCAATTCATTTGCGACGAAACGGCAGCCACAGGCTCCACCCTAGTTTCAGCGGGCCGCTATCTTGCCATTGCAGGCCGATGGTCATGTCGTCATGGCCCAGTTTCGGCTGCGCGATGTAGGTTCCAAATAAACGATCCCAGATTGATAGGGCAAAGCCATAGTTGCTGTCATGTTCGCGGCGATCCACCGAATGATGCACGCGGTGCATGTCTGGGGTCACCAAAATCAGACGGACCATGCGTTCCAGCGGATCGGGGATTCGGATATTGGCATGGTTAAACATGGCCGTTCCGTTCAGGATAATTTCAAACAAAATGATCGCGATTGCGGCCGGCCCCAAGGCATAGACCAACCCAATCTTAATGATCATAGACAGCGCGATTTCCAGCGGATGAAACCGGATGGCGGTGGTCACGTCCAAATCCCGATCAGAATGATGCACGCGGTGCAAACGCCACAGCAGCGGTATTTTATGGGTGATCAGATGCTGGAGCCAAATGGCAAAATCAAACACCACAATGGCCAATATAATTTCAAACCAAGCCGGCCAATCCACCAAATGGAACAGGCCAATGCCCGAACGACCCGCATCAATTGCCGCCCCAACCGCCAACAACGGCAGCGCAATTGCCATCAGGCGCATGGTCAGGGTATTGGCAATGGTCATGCCCCAATTGGTCAACCAGCGCGATGCCCGTGCGACAGGCCGCGCGCGCCGTGGCACAATGGTTTCCAGCAGGGCCAACAGAATGAACAGCCCCAAAAATACACCAAGCCGGATCAGAGTTTCATTTTCCATGGGTCTAGTTTAGGCAACTGTGACCGTGACGCAATGCGCCAAATCGCCCGATCACAAACGAATGATCGATCCGGCCCCATGTTCCGTGAATAATTCCAACAAACAGGCATTTGGCGCGCGTCCATCCAAAATCACAACCGCGCGAACGCCACCCTCAAGCGCGTTCAGGGCTGTTTCTGTTTTGGGGATCATGCCGCCGGCGATGGTGCCATTTTCGGTCAGTTCGCGAATTTGCGGCGCGCTGAGCTCTGTCAGAACCTCGCCCTGGTCATTTTTGACGCCGCTGACATCGGTCAGCAGCAATAAACGATCGGCTTTCAATGCGGCGGCGATGGCCCCTGCGGCGGTGTCGCCGTTGATATTGAATGTTTCGCCATTGTCCCCTGCACCCAATGGGGCGATGACAGGGATGAAACCGTCAGAAAACAGGCTGTTGATCACGCTAGGGTCGATGCGCGATGGGGTGCCCACCAAACCCAGTTCTGGATCGGTTTGTTCGCAGAAAATCAAATTCGCATCTTTACCCGACAGGCCGACCGCTCGGCCGCCTTGGCGGTTGATGGCCTGAACGATACGTTTGTTTACGGTGCCGGACAGGACCATTTCCACCACGTCCATGGTTTTTTCGTCGGTCACACGTTTGCCTTTGACGAATTCGGATTTGATATCCAATTTGTCCAATAATGCATTGATCATCGGTCCGCCGCCATGCACGATCACGGGGTTGATGCCCACTTGGCGCATCAACACAACATCGCGGGCGAAACTGTCCATGCCTTCGTCGCTGCCCATGGCGTGACCGCCCAGTTTGATGACAACGATCGCACCCGTGTAGCGTTGCAGATAGGGCAACGCCTGTGACAGCGTGCTGGCGGTGGCAATCCAATCGCGATTCATGTCCCGTTTCTTCATTTCTTGATGTTCCAAGTTACCTGATAGGTTTTGCGATATTTCGGCTGTCAGTGCAAGCGCACCTAGACCAAGGTTGCGATTGTCGATCGCAATGTTTCGATGCCCCACCCTTTTTCTGAGGATGTGACAATGATTTCGGGGTATGCGGCGGGATGTTTCGACAGGGCGGTTCGGATCTGTTTCAAAATCGGGTCGCGGTCGACTTCTTTGACTTTGTCCGCTTTGGTGACGACGCATTGGAATGTCACGGCGGAACTGTCGAGCAGTTTCAAAATATCCTGGTCCACTTTCTTGATGCCATGGCGGTGGTCAATCAACACAAACGCACGGCGCAGCGATGGGCGGCCTGACAGATATTTTTTCAACAGGGCTTGCCATTTTTCGACCACAGCCACCGGCGCATTGGCGAAACCATAGCCCGGCAAATCGACCAAATAATGGCTGTCTTGGGCGGTAAAGAAATTGATTTCCTGCGTCCGGCCCGGGGTGTTTGACGCGCGCGCCAGATTTTTGCGCCCCGTCAATGCGTTGATCAGGCTGGATTTGCCAACATTCGACCGCCCGGCAAAGCAGACTTCGATACGGTCTGCGGGGGGCAGGCCAGACATGGCCACCACGCCCTTTAGAAATTCGGTTTCGCGTGCGAACAACATCCGTCCCCGTTCACGGGTGATGTCATCGGGGTCGGGGGTGATGGGAAATTCCATTTGCATTACAGGATTTCAACCTTTTGATTTGGTGTGATGGTGCCCGAGGCTGTCGCGACAGCATAAACGGTAAAGTCCTGATGGCCTAGGCTGTTTAGAATGGATAACATGGCAATATCGCGTTCGCCACTGTCTGCGCTGGCGGTTGTCACGTTACAGCGTCTGACGCGTTCGCGAATTTCAAATTCTGCGGTGCCAATGCGCAGGGTTTTTCCGATCCAGTCGAATTCGGCCCAAGGGTCTGCCCCGTCAACCCACAGATTGCAGCGCCAGCGTTTGTGCGAAAACGGGTGGCCCATGATCTGTTCCAGCGCGCGGTGCGATGCCAAATTGCCGATCGTGATAGATGGGTAATCCGTATCCGTCATACCGCGTTCGTGGCATTTGACCAGACGGGTTGATTTGGGGCGGTTATCAGGGATTAACGATTTGGTCCAGTCCACCAAATCTGCCCCATCGCTTTGCGGATCCAGTGTCACGGCGCCCAAGGCGGGATGTGTCAGGTGGATATGGCTGCGATCATCGGACCATTGTGAATGAATGGCATTCAGGCTGGGGGCCTTGGACCCAATCGTAAAATTGCGACAGGGCGCCCATTGGCGCCCGTCTTGGTCTGTTGCCTCATGTATCACGGCCCAGGCGCGATCCAATGGCAATGACTGGCCGGCGGCGATATCCACATGATCCAGTGCCTCGCGGCTGTGGGATTTGATCGGATACCGCCAAATTTCGGCCAGTGTTATCATTTCGCAGCCTTTTTCCGGCCTAGGCTTTTCTTGATATTGCCAAAGACGTCGGGTTTATACCCTTGGGACCGCATGATCAGATATTGTTGGGTGAATGTGATCGTGTTGTTTGCAATCCAGTAAATCACCAGACCCGATGCAAAGCTGCCCAGCATGAACATAAACACCCAAGGCATCCATGCAAAAATCATCGCTTGTGTGGGGTCTGTGGGCGCGGGATTCAGTTTTTGTTGCAGCCACATGGAAATGCCCAACAAAATTGGCAAGACACCCAAGGAAATCAGGGCCAGCAGGCTATCCTGTGCGGGGGCGGCATAGGGCAGCAACCCAAACAGGTTTAGAATGGATGACGGATCCGGCGCGGACAAATCCTTGATCCAGCCGACCCAAGGCGCGTGGCGCAATTCCAGCGTGACAAAGATCACTTTGTACAAAGAGAAGAAGATCGGAATTTGCAGCAGGATCGGCAAGCAGCCAGATGCTGGATTGACCTTTTCTTTCTTGTACAGGGCCATCATTTCCTGTTGCAGTTTCTGGCGATCATCGCCGGCGCGTTCCTTGATTTTTTCCATTTGCGGCTGCAATTCTTTCATTTTCGCCATGGAAACATAGGATTTATAGGCAAGCGGGAACAACAACGCCTTGATCAGCAATGTCAGACCAATGATGGCCCAGCCCATGTTGCCGATCAATCCGTTCAGCCAATGCAAAACCGCAAACATGGGTTTCGTGATAAAGAAAAACCAACCCCAATCGATGCTGTCAAGGAAACCGTCGATCCCCGCCTTTTCATAGGTGCGGATGGTTTCCCATTCTTTGGCCCCTGCGAAAAATTGCGTGGTTGTGGAAATCTGTGTGCCCGCTGCCACGGTTTGGGGGGTCATCACGGCCTCGGCCTGATAGATGTCTGAGGCGGGGAAATATTTCGCCGTTGACCGGAATCCGACACCGTTTTGCGGGATCAAGGTCGTCATCCAGTAATGGTCGGTAAAGCCGATCCAGCCTTTGTCCGCCACTTCGATACGCTTGGCGTTGGTGCCTTCGCGGTCGTCGATGTCGTAATCGACCAGGGTGTCATAATCATCCTCGGCCAATTCACCGTCCGAGACGCGCACCAATCCTTCGTGCAGGATAAAGAAATTTTTCAATTCCGCAGGTGTGCCGTGACGGCGGATCAAACCATAGGGGCGCAATGTGACATCTGCGCCAGATGCGTTTTTGACGGTTTGCGTGACGCTGAACATAAAATTTTCGTCAATCGCGATGGTGCGTTCAAAATCCAGACCCTGACCATTTGACCAAACCAAGGTGACAGGCGTGGTTGGGGTCAATGTGTCGTTGCCAGCAACGTTCCAAACAGTATCGGGTGTCGGCACAGCGCCGGCATCAACGCCACCCAAGGCGGCCCAACCGAATGCGGCATAGTAGGATTCGGGTGTGCCAACAGGTTTCAGCAATGTCACCTGTGGTGTCGATGGGTCAACCTCGACGTGGTAATCAACCAATGACAATTCATCGATGCGTCCGCCCACGGTTGAAATCGACCCTTGGACACGGTCTGTATCAATCGCAATGCGTGTGCCAGCGGCCTCGGCCGCCTGGGTGGGCAGAGCCGCAGATTGTTCCACAATCGGGGTTGCTGTCACGCCTGTAGGCGCGGCCTGTTCGGTGATCGCGGTTTCATCGGGCGCGGGTGGCTCAGGCGGCGGGAACATCACAAACCACACCACAATCACGATAAAGCTAAGTACTGAGGCCAGAATTAGGTTTTTGTTCTGATCATCCATTTTTGGTTGCCACCTGTCCGTTAATCTTGCAACAGGGTTCAACAGAGGTATCCCGCAAAGGTCAAGGCCATATTGCCTAATTTCAGGTCGAAAGCGACGAAACACCCCAAAAAGTGATCATTCCTAGCCGATTCCACGGGTGCGACCGACCAAGGCATGGTATTTTTCGACCCACCCCGGAATGTCGTGTCCGGGCATCGGGCGCGCGATGGCATAGCCCTGGATCACATCTGCGCCCTGTCGGATCACCTCGCATTGTTCGCCGATTGTTTCGACGCCCTCGGCCACGATTTTCAAATCTAATTCCTGCGCCATGGCCACCATGGCCGACAGCAACCGTTTTTGTTTGGGGTCGCTGTCGCAATGGGTTATAAAACTGCGATCGATTTTCAAACGGTTCAACCGCGCATGCCGTAGGGACGGGATTGACGCGTGCCCTGTGCCGAAATCGTCCAGATCAATTTGACACCCCATTTGACCCAGGGCGTGAATGTTTTTGCTGATAATGTCGTCTGCGTTTTTGATCACAACATTTTCTACCACCTCTAATCGCAGCGCCGACGCATCGTGTTTATGCCGCCGCAGATGCCATCGGATTTGATCGACCAAACGCGGATCTGACAGATCTTGGGACGATAAATTGACGCTGACCGTCGCAATATGACAGCCCTGTTCGGCCCAGACACGCCGCGCATGCAGGGCGCAATTCAGCATCTGGCCCGTGGTTTGGCGCATCAAACCGGCCGATTCCAGCACGGGCAAAAATACGTTCGGTGCCACGAATGTGCCATCAGGCTGTTGCCATTGGGCCAGTGCCTCGACCCCGATGACCTGATTGGAATAGGCGCAGATTTGCGGTTGGAAATGGGGGATGATATCACCATGTTTCAACGCTTTGGCCAACATCGGACTGGTGGGGTGATTGGTGATTTGGTCCGCATCATTCATATCGTGGGCGAACATCCGGATCGCCGCATGGCCTGCCCGCTGTGCGGCCCCCAACCCGACCCGCGCTGCCCGCATCAAATCCTTGGGCGATGCAATGTCGGGATGATCTGTCGTTGCAAAACCGATCGACATGCTGAAATAATGCGATTTATTATCAATTACATAGACTGGGTCGATCGCGCGCTGCAATCGGCGGGCAATCGCAATCAAGGTGTTCGCATTGGGTTGGTTCGCAATCAAAAAACCTGCATAAAACCGATGGTCTGCCCCGTGTAATAACAACGTATCCTGGCGCAGCACTTGGGCCAGGCGGTCATAGGTTTTTGAAATCACCCGCCGAACCGCCGCCGGATCATGGCGCTGCGCCCAATCGTCAAACCCATCCAGCGACAGGGTAAACAGGACAGCCGGATGGGGCCCATCCAGCCGCGTCAACGGCCCCAAGTTCGCCAGTATATAGGGGTCCGTCCGATATAATTGACGCCCCGCGCTGGGGTAGGGGCGCGGTTTGATGAACGTGGCCAATGCGATGGCAGAACAGGCCGTACCGCAGAGAATGCCAACCGATAAATCGGTATTCGCAGCCACAGTCGCCGCGAACAGCGGCAATCCTGTGATCCCAACACGGCGCGCATAATTTCGGGCAACGCCCCAATTTTTATAAAAAACCAAACCTGTCATAGCAGCCCCCATAGATACCCCATAGATATCTGGGCAGGATGCAGGGTTTTGGTGATCTAAATCTTAACGCAGTTTGGGAATATCTGGCGCATTTTCATCAAATGCTTTGGATCCCAATTCCAGTCCTTGGAAATCGAAAATGCGATCATCCAACAAATGCGATGGACGGACATTCATCAAGGACCGAAACATAACCTGACGCCGGCCGGGGCGGTTTTTTTCCCAGCCATCCAGCATTTGTTTGACTTGCTGACGCTGCAACCCGTCCTGTGATCCGCATAAATCACAGGGAATAATCGGATACTGCATTGATTTTGCGAATTTTTCGCAATCTTCTTCGGCGACAAAGGCCAGCGGGCGATAGACGAATAAATCGCCCTCTTCGTTGACCAGTTTGGGCGGCATGGTGGCCAGACGACCGCCATGAAACAGGTTCATGAAAAACGTCTCTAACATGTCATCGCGGTGATGGCCTAGCACGACGGCGCTGCATCCTTCTTCGCGGGCGATGCGGTACAGATGACCGCGGCGCAGGCGCGAACACAGCGCACAATAGGTGCGGCCTTGGGGCACCTTGTCCATGACAACGGAGTAGGTGTCTTGGTATTCGATGCGATGGGGAATCCCCATTTTTTCCAAAAACTCGGGCAAAACGGTGGCCGGAAACCCCGGTTGACCCTGATCCAGATTACAGGCCAGCAAATCGACAGGCAGCAATCCGCGCCATTTCAATTCATACAGAACCGCCAGCAGGGTATAGCTGTCTTTGCCACCCGACAAACAGACCAGCCACCGCGCATCGCGTTCGATCATGCCGAATTGTTCGATCGCCTCGCGCACCTGACGCACAATGCGTTTGCGCAGTTTTTTGAATTCGGTCGTCGACGGCGCGCCGTGGAACAGGGGGTGGATATCATCGTTATCATCAAGCATGCGCGCGCAATAGCGAATTTCGCGCGCACAAGCAATCTGGATTTACCGGTTGTTTTCCCGATCCGCTACCGCTTTGGGCGGGTTTGGGGGCAAACCAATGTCGCGTCTGATGTGATCTGACATATCGGTCACAGGCAGCATGATGTCATCCCTGCGGAATTTGCGCGTCACCAGGGCCCACACAACAGTCCATAATCCGTGTTGATCAATAATTTTATCCAGACCCTTGGCTAGGGTGTCTTGTTCCAGAGTTTTTATCATGGTGTTGTCACAGGTTTCCCTGTGATCCCTAAAATGGGGGCGCATAGGCGGTACAGGACCGTGAGGGCGCCAATTGTATCGAAAGTCTAATGAAAGATTTGTGCTAAAAAGCGGTCGATCAGGCGGTTAGTTTGATCGATAACAGGTGCCAAGGATGGCAAACGCATAAGTCATGATATTGCCCTCCTCTGAAAAATGGCGTGCCGTTCGGCCATCACATGATGCAAAGATTTTCAATCTTGGATTGTTTGCGTCGGGGCTGTGTTGAGCTTTGTGTTGCATCCCGGCAACTGTTAATCTGGGACGTTATCGATCCCCGATCCACCCCATGGATGGCAGCTGGTGATGCGTTTCAGCGACAGCCAGCCGCCCTTGATCGCGCCGTGTTTTTCCAGCGCCTCTAGGGTATAGGCGCTGCAGGTGGGTTGATAACGGCAGTTTGATCCGATCAGGGGCGAAAGGACGGCGCGGTAAAATCGCACGGGCAGGGATAGGACAAAGGCGGCGGGTTTCATCGCATTACCGGTCGTGCAGTTTGTGCAGGCTGCGTTGCAGGTCTTGGCACAGTAAATGAAACGGACGATCCGCAGTCACATCCCGCCGTCCGATTAGGACATAATCATAGCCCAGTTGACCATACTGCGGGATAATTTGTTGCGCTGCGGCCCGCAGGCGGCGTTTGGCACGGTTGCGGGCAACGGCGTTGCCCACCTTCTTGGAACAGGTAAATCCAACCCCGATCGGCCCATCGTCGGCGCGGCGGCGCGCCTGAACCATCATCGACGGCGATCCCTGTTTTTCGGCCTTGGCGGCAGCGGTAAACTGGGACCGTTTTTTCAAAATGGTATAGTTAGACACAGAAACAGACACCGCCGGGGAACATCCATCTGCATCCATTTGATCGGATGCCTTGGACACAGCCCCTGCGGCGTCTGAAATATCTGTCGTCAAAGCGTGATTTACGCGCTCAAAGATTTCCGGCCACGTGCGCGACGTGCGTTCAAAATCTTGCGGCCAGCTTTGGTTGCCATACGCGCGCGGAAACCGTGGCGGCGTTTGCGTACTAGGTTCGATGGTTGATAGGTGCGTTTCATCGCTCCAACTCCGTTTTTTGGCCGACGCAAGAGATTCGCGCTGGCAATGAATTCTGAAATGCCGCCTATAAGGGTCATCTGGGCATAAGTCAAACCCACCAAACCCATTTCGCAGCATATTTTTCCGTTATTGCCTGCCTCTTAGGTCAGATTTTGGGGAATGTCACGCGAATTGTGTCAAAAATCGCGGCCTTGTTCACCCTGTTGTGAACCCTCTGGTCATAGGCGGCCCAGATCGCCATGATACGCAAAACATAGGGGCACAGGATGAAAAAATATCTGCCGATCTTGGTGATTGTGGTCGCGGCTGTGACAGGCGCGGTGTTTTTACGCGATTACATCAGCTTTGACGTGCTGCGCGATAATCGACAGGCGTTGCTAGATTTTCGCGATTCGCATTTTGTATGGACGGCCTTGGGGTTTGTTGCAGGGTATTTCGCGATTGTAGCCTTGTCCCTGCCCGGGGCGGCGGTGGCCTCGATCACGGGGGGATTTTTGTTCGGCTTGGGCATTGGGACGGTGTTTAACGTTTTGGCTGCAACCTTGGGGGCCAGCGCCATTTTCTGGGCCGTGCAATTGGGATTTGGGTCAAAACTGGCGGACCAGCTGTCCAAATCCGAGGGACGCGTGGCCCAAGTTATGGCGGGGTTGCGCAACAAT
>BB_Man_B_Liq_inBBDRAFT_1000135_pt1 | contig 12647 bp, 12 predicted proteins | sample BBManParaguerPR_4_FD_10244 | JGI IMG/M metagenome (IMG submission 10244) | reverse complement strand
AAACCCAAGATAACGTCTTGGCCGCTGCTGTGACTGCAATCGCCGAAACCCTGCGCAGCGAGCAGGGCGAATTGCGGCTTGAACTGCCCTATTCTGCGTTTTCCATGCTCGGCGCGATTAGCGAGGATCGGGTTTTTTATCGGGTCACCGCGAATGGCGCATTGCTGACAGGCTATGCAGATCTTCCCGTTGCCACTGACCCGAACACCCGCGCAGGCGAGGTCAGTTTTGCAACGCAATCTTATCGCGGCGAAGATTTGCGACTGGCCACGCTCTCGCGCCGCATATTGGCGGGAAATCAACCGACATTGGTGATCGTCACAGTCGGACAAACCCGCGAAGGCATTGCCGCCATCGCACTTGATCTCTCGCGTCAAGCAGGCCTGTTGTCGATTGCCTTTTTCTTGGTCGCGGTGCTGCTGTCCTTTTTTGCCGCCCGCACATCATTGCGGCCGTTGAACGAGATTGCAGGGGCTGTCTCGCGGCGCGGGCCATCCGATTTGCGCCCCTTGCGCCGCCCCGCCCCTGATGAATTGGCGCCGCTCATTGCCGCGCTCAATCGCTTCATGGATCGATTGGGGCAATCCATTCGCCGCTCGGAAGAGTTTATTCTAGAGGCCGCCCATCGCGTCCGCACGCCTTTGGCAACTGTTCGAGTGCAAGCGGATCTTGCCTTGCGCAACGCCTCAGGCGAGGCCGAACGCAACCGTCTGCGCCAGATGATCCGCGCGATTGATGAAAGCTCCCGTTCGGCGGGACAGCTTTTGGATCACGCCACTGTGGCCTTCCGCGCGGATGACCTTCTGCGCGATCATATCTCGCTCAAAAGTTTGGCCGCCCAAACGGCGACCGCAATGACCCCCACGGCAAGCATGAAGGATATCAACATTGACCTGAAAGCCGAGGACATCATCGTTGCAGGTGATGCGGTGCTGCTCGACAGCGCGTTGCGCAATATTCTCGACAACGCCATCAAATATTCGCCTGAAGACACCACCATATCAATTTGCGTGGAGACCAAAGGGGGCTATGGCTACATCACTGTGCGCGATGAGGGCACAGGGCTAGGCGATGACCCTGCCGAGGTTCTCACGCAGCGTTTCAAACGAGGACGCAACACCGAAAACATTGTGGGATCAGGATTGGGCCTTACCATTGCCGCTGATGTTTTGGCCGCCCATGGCGGGCGCTTAGAATTGTCAAATAATAAGGAAGGAAAGGGCACATGCGCCTCGCTTGTCTTACCCTTGCTTTAAGTCTCTGGATCAGCCCTGCAACCGCCTTTGAACCAGAGGATTTCCTACGCATCGAAGGCACGGGCGACAGGGTTTTGCGGATACTCTCCACCGCTGATTTGGACGTCTTCACACCCTATCTCGAAGCGTTTCATCGCGCCAATCCAACCTTAGATTTGGAATATACGGTTGCCTCCTCTGCGGATTTGCATCGTGAGATCAGTTCAGGCGCAGTTTATGATGTGGCCATTTCATCGGCGATGGATTTGCAATTCCAACTGGCCAATGATGGGCTGACACAACGCTATCGCTCGCCGATGACACAAAGCCTGCCAGACTGGGCCACATGGCGTGATGTCATTTTCGCATTCACGACCGAGCCCGCGGTGGTCTTGGTTTCGACTGAATATTTTGAGGGGCTATCCATTCCGCAGTCGCGGCAGGATTTGATCGAAGTTTTACGCGACAACCCTGCACGTTTCGCAGGGTCTATCGGCACCTATGATGTGCGGGACAGTGGGCTTGGCTATCTGTTTGCCACGCAGGAAGCCCGTGCCACAGATGCCTATTGGCGACTCTCCGAAGTGATGGGCCGTCTCAACCCCACGCTCTATTGCTGTTCAAGCCAAATGATTGAGGATGTGATGAGTGGCAAACTGGCCCTCGCCTATAATGTCTTGGGCAGTTACGTGGCCGAACGTTTGGCCGATCAATCCGAAGGTCGTGTCCAAATTCTGCGGATGACCGATTTTTCCAACGTGATTTTGCGCACCGCCTTGATCCCAAGCACGGCGCAGAACCCAAACGATGCAGGGGCGTTTATTGATGCGCTACTCAGTATCGCCTTGCGCGATGGGGCCGATGGTTGGCCCCTGCCACCGCTCAATGACGCATCGCCTGCTGCGTCTAGTGCGGGATTTGGGCCTATTCGGATCGGCCCCGCCCTGATGGTCTATCTTGACCCGCTCAATCGGCGCAATTTCTTGGCCGAATGGGAAAACGCGATTGTGCAACAATAACGCTAGCCTGCAAAACTCCAGCGTTGCAAAACGGAAATCGCATAGGCCTGCGAGAGGCTTGTGAGTGCCGCGCTTGATCCTTCGGCCTCAAGGCCCAAAGCCTCGAAATGACCGCAAGATTGACAGGTGATCTTTGTCGCATCCATCGCGATATCGTTTGCCCCACATTCGGGACAAATGGCGGCAACATCATCATTGAACATGAACTCTCCTCCTTCCCTAGCCTGCGGCCAAAACGGGGGCTTGCGGGCGGCGACTGCGCGTCAAAAGCCACGCGATTATCGCCACATTAAACCCGTTCCACAAAATACCGTTGATGAATGCCATCTGATAGCTGCCTGTTACATCGAAAATCCACCCCGACATCCAACCGCCAAGCGCCATGCCCACAATCGTCATCATGATCACAAATCCAACCCGCTGACCTGCTTCGCGGGCGGGCATATATTCGCGCACAATCAAAGCGTAGGACGGAACAATCCCACCCTGAGCCAAACCAAAAATCAAGCTGACAACATAAAGCGACACAAGCCCATCATAGGGCAGATAAAAAAACAGCGCCGTCATTTGNANAACCGACCCAATCAAGAGTGTGCGCACACCACCCAAACGATCAGCGACTAAGCCTGAAATGATGCGGCTGACCACACCACCCAGAAGCATCAGNGACAGCATCTCGGCCCCCACCGCNGGGCCATATCCAAGGCCNACGCAGTAAGATACGATATGCACCTGTGGCATCGACATGGCCACACAGCAGGCCACGCCTGCAAAGCCCANCAGATATTGCAACTGGCGCGAGGACAGGCCAACCGAATTTGCCTTGGCGCGCGACATTGCCTCGGACTGGGCATGGGCGGTTTCTGGCAGTTTGCGCCGCAACGCGAATGANAGCGGGATGATCCCCACAAGCGCAATCACTGCAAGGGTGAGGTAGACAGCCCGCCATCCATCCTCAGCTAAAATCCCAGAAAGAACCATCGGCCAAATCGCACCAGAGAGGTAATTGCCGCTGGCCACCAAGGCCACGGCAATCCCGCGGCGGCGCAAGAACCAATGCGATATATCCGCCAATAAAGGGCCAAAGCCCGCGGCCGTTCCAAGGCCCAAAATCAGATGGATCAGGGACAGCGTGTAAATGCTGCTTGCAAGAGTGGAGAGAGCGAACCCTGCCGCGATCATGACAGCTGCCAGAGAGAGGGCAATCGTGACACCAAAACGATCCACCAAGCGCCCTACCAAAAGATTGCCCGCGCCAAACCCCACCATCGTCATCGTGTAGGGCAAGGACGAGGCCGCGCGCAGCGATCCAAATTCCGCCTCAACCGCAGGCATGATCACGATGATGGCCCACATGCCCACATTAGCAATCATCGCAATCGCCAAGGTGATGGCGAGCCTACCCCAAGAATAGGCGCTATCATGAATATTGCTTTGCATGGATCAGACCTGTTCACATCGCGCAAATCTAACGCTATCGCCATTCCAAAAAGAGCGCCAACAAAAGTTGCATCTGCCCGCCATTCGTGGCGAGATGGCCAAATAACGCGCGAAGAGAAAGACCAGGCGATATGTCCTTAAGCCCGACCCAGAACCAAGCCCCGCTCAAATTGGGGCTGATCGGTGACAATATCAAACAATCCAGCACCCCGCGTTTGCACCGAATTGCAGGCCACCTGAACGCCCGCGCGGTCAGCTATGATCTCTTGATCCCCCCTGAACGCGAGGAAACCTTTCTTGAGGTCTTCGAGACCGCGCAAATTGAAGGCTATTCAGGGCTCAACATCACATATCCCTATAAAGAAAAAGTGGTGCCACTTGTGCAACTGGCCGATCCCGTGTTGGACGCGGTTGGGGCCGTGAACACCGTTCTTTTCACGGCCCAAGGGCCTATTGGCTATAACACAGATTACACGGGCTTTAAGGCCGCCTATCAGGCCACACGGGGCGATGACGCACCAAGCGAGGTGCTGATCATCGGGTCAGGTGGGGCGGGACGCGCGATTGCCTTTGGCCTTGCCGATTTGGGGGCAAGCGCGTTGCATCTGGTTGATACAGATTTGGCTAAGGCCGATGGCCTAAAGCGTGATCTGGCGCGTGGCTTTCCGACATTGCAGGTCACAACAATGCGCGAGGTGTCCAATCTGCCACCTGAGATCACGGGCCTTGTGAACGCAACGCCCATTGGCATGGTTGGCTATGGCGGCACCCCGCTGCCGGCTGCGCATATGCGAGAGGCAAAATGGGTGTTTGACGCGGTCTATACCCCACTTGAGACACCGTTCCTCAAAGATGCAGCGGCCCTTGGTCTAGAAATCATTTCTGGGTGGGAATTATTCTTTTATCAAGGCGTGCACGCATGGGCACATTTTTCGGGCGGCAGCGTGGATGAGGCCGCGTTGCGCGCGGCGCTGTTGCAAGCTTAATTCAAGATGGGCTCAAACCCGATCAGGGCGCTAATCGGCGCATAGTCATCTGTCAGAACGCGCGGCTGCTTATCAGCCACAATCTGCGCCACGAAAGCATCATCGAGAGGTTGAAAGATCATTGGATCAGGCGACCCCGCCGTGAGGCGAGAGACAGGACTTGGTGTTTCGCCACACAGAAGAACAAAAATCCGCCGCTCACCCATGCTTGGCCCGCGCGCCTCTGTCCAGACTTCGACACTTGGGAAAACCGCCTGCAAGGTCACAATCATCGCCGCTAAAGCATCCATGCGGTCAACATTGTCGATCAAGTTCATTGCAAAGACCCCGCCATCCGTCAGGCGGCTTGCAACCAATTCAAAAAATTCCTGCGTGATCAAATGTTCGGGCACGGCAATATCGGTGAAAGCGTCCCCAATGATCACATCATAGCGCGTGGGGGTGTTGCGCAGCGCCATACGCGCGTCTTCATGCAGCACGGTGACCTGATCTGCAGGAAGCCAGAAATCATCAATCGCCACCTGCGTGACGGCGGGGTCTATCTCAGCCACCGTGATCTGCCCTAAACCATGCGCGGCCCATCCCCGCGGGACGGAAAAGGATCCGCCGCCGATATGGAAGGATGAGAAATCCTTCTCCCCCATCCGCATGCGCGGCAGCGCGTCCAACATTGCAGCATGATCGGTTTGCATCTGGCGCGGTTCCGCCTCGCTACTGATGCCATGGGCAAGGTGATCCAAAACCATCAGATGAACGCGCGCGCCCTCGGCATCAGAAAGGGTCACTGTGCGGATACAGAAATATTCGCTTTCCTCGTCACAAATCGCTGGCAGGCTGAGGGTCTGATAGCCGAGCCCCACAAGCGCCAAACATGCCGCGAAGCTAAGACCAAGATCGCGCCCTTTAACCCGCGCCAACGCAAAGCAGACGACCGCCGCAAACGCATAAATCACAGCAATGACCATCAAGGTGGTCATCGAGCCTAAGCGCGGAACAAAGAAAAACCCTGCAAGCAAAGTGCCAAAAATCGCCCCAATCGCCCCAGTTGCAAACATAACCCCCAAGACGCGTTCAGACTGGCTTTGACCGCGCATGGCAACAACCGTCAAAACAGGCGCAGGGATGCCCGCAAATAGCGAAGGCAGGAAAAACGCGACCATGCTTAGGGCGGTGATGGCGGCGAGGGGATGGCTGAAGGCCTCAATTAGCGGAGCTGCAAACCCGCGCAACATCAGACTTGCCGCAGCGGTGGTCAAAGCGGCGGCAACCATCGTCCATGCGGTTTGGCGCAATGCATTTTGACTGTCATGCGCAGCGATGCGACCGCCCCACCAATGACCTACGGAAAAGCCNGCGCAGGGATGCCCGCAAATAGCGAAGGTAAGAAAAACGCGACCATGCTTAGGGCGGTGATGGCGGCGAGGGGATGGCTGAAGGCCTCAATTAGCGGAGCTGCAAACCCGCGCAATATCAGACTTGCCGCAGCGGTGGTCAAAGCGGCTGCAACCATTGTCCATGCAGTTTGGCGCAATGCATTTTGACTGTCATGCGCAGCGATGCGACCGCCCCACCAATGACCCACGGAAAAGCCCGCCAGAACAACCGCAATAATGGCTGTCCATGTNTAGAGGCTCATCCCGACATAGGGCGCAATCATGCGGCCTGCGACAATTTCCACNACAAGGCTTGATGCNGAAATCGCCGCCTGCAGCAGCACCATGATCCAAAGGTATTTTCCTNTGCCTGCCACCCGATTGCACCTCGCTTGAGACTGACTGTCGCGCCATCGGGGAAAATTTACACCAGCCCNGCAAAGGCACAAGCCAGATAAAGCAAAAGCGGCAAGGTTTCCCCTGCCGCTTCGCGTTNTAGGTCATGCTCACCTGTGAGCTTATTTTGAGCTCTTTCCCGACATGCCNCCAGAAACCTCTTCCGTGGATTCTGCACTGAGTTCTGCGGGCAGCACGAGGTTTAGGATAATCGCGATGAGGGCCGCAGGCAAAATGCCCGAGGTTGCCAAGATTTTCATCGTGCTTGGCAGATATTGCAGTGCGTCAGGTTCAAGCTGCAAACCAAGCCCCAAGGACAAGGCAATCGCAAAAATCACCATGTTGCGGCGGTTCCAATTCACATCAGACAGCATCGAGATGCCTGCAGCGACAACCATGCCGAACATGACGATCACACCACCGCCCAAAACCTCAATCGGCACAGAGGAAATCACCGCGCCCACCTTTGGCACCAAGCCACAAAGGATAAGGAATATTGCGCCGATCGTGACAACCGCGCGGCTCATCACGCCCGTCATCGCAATCAGGCCCACATTCTGTGAGAAGGATGTGTTCGGCAATGCCCCGAACAAGCCAGACACAGCCGTGCCCAGACCATCGGCAAAAGTCGCGCCTTGGATTTCCTTATCGGTCGCTTCGCGGTTCGCACCCCCTTTGGTGATCCCTGACACATCGCCCACTGTTTCCACGGCGGAAACAAAAGACATGGCACAAAAGCCGATAATTGCGGCGACCGAAAACTCTAACCCAAAGTGAAGCGGGTTTGGCATCGCAAAGCTTGCGGCACGGCCAACATTGCCCAAATTCACTTGGCCCAAGGCAAAGGCCACCGCGTAGCCCGCCAAAAGGCCAACCAAAACGGCCGAGACAGACAGCATCCCACGCGCAAAGAATTTCAGCCCCAAGGTCACAAGGATCACTGTGCCCGCCATGAGCCAGTTCAGACTAGAGCCGTATTCCTCGGTTCCAATTGCAGGCACACCGCCCGCAGCATATTGGATGCCAACCTTAACAAGTGCCAAACCAATCATCGTGACAACAAGGCCCGTCACCAAAGGCGGCAAGGCAAAGCGCAAGCGGCCAATGAACAGGCCTAAGAAGGCATGGAACAAACCGCCGACCAAAATGCCGCCCATCAAAACGGCAATCGCGTCAACGCCCTTACCTGCAACCAAGGGAATCATGATCGGAATAAAGGCAAAGCTCGTTCCTTGGACAATCGGCAGCCGCGCGCCAACAGGGCCAAATCCAATGGTTTGGAACAAAGTGGCGATGCCCGCGAAGAACATCGACATTTGAATCATATAGATCATCTGCGGAAAATCCGGGCTGTTTGAGCCAAAGCCAAACCCAGCCGCACCGCAAATAATGATGGCGGGTGTTACGTTCGAGACAAACATCGCCAAAACGTGTTGAATTCCAAGTGGCACCGCCTGAGTCAAAGGCGGTGTATAATTCGGATCGCGCAGCTGCTCTGGCGTTCCAATTGATGCGTCTGACATCTTCTAGTCCCTCCCTTTTCGATGCTTTGGCGGCTCCTCCTCCGACAAAGTCTCATCGAATGTTCGCGCTTCGCGCTTAGCGCCGCCCGACCTGTGGACGGAACGACAGACCATGACCCAAAAGGCATGGCTCAAATCGCAGGCTAAATCAGAAACTGAAGATTTATTTTCAAAAAAAACAAAAAGCTGTCACAAACAAGGTCTGGCACAGGTTTTTGCGCTGAAATCATTGAGAAAATTGCGCTTTCGGCCTTACTGCCAGCGCAAACCCCTATCCGACAAGCGGCGCTGCACGCGGGCGGGATAGTCAGAACAGATCGCATCCACCCCAAAATCAATCATGCGATCGATATCTGCGGTTTGATTTACTGTCCAAACAACAACGCCCAAATCTAGGCTTTGCGCATAGGCCACATCCGCTGCGGTGATATCCGCGAAATGCGGGCACCAGAGCGCGCCACCTTCCGCCTTGATATGAGCGGGAATATCGGGCGGCAATTGAAACTGGGGCTCGGATGCAATCGACAAATAAGACCGCGGGATTTCTGGCGCTTGTGCCTTACACTCCGCCAAAATGGCCCAATCAAAACTGTGCAAGACGGTCTGCCCAACCACGTGGGCGCTACGGATCACATCCAAAACTGCCGCAACAAAATGCGCCCGCGCGGCGGTATCTTGGGCAAGCACGGGATCAGATTTCATCTCCAGAAGCAGACGCGCCGCGGCGTGTTCAGGCCGCGAAATAAGGGCGCATAGGTCGGCCAATCGTGGCACCTGTAGCCCGTCAACCTGCGCCTGATCGGGAAAGGCCGCGCCATAAGCGCTCTGCCCATCAATCTTACCAACCTCATAGCGACATAGATCAGCATAGCTCAAATCACGGATTGGCATCTCATTTGTGATGAACTGTCCTGTTTCGTCCCGAAAAGTTGCGGCGTGCAGCGTGGGATTATGCGTAATGACGGGGATGTCATCGCCCGTCAGCACCACATCAAACTCAAGCAACGGCACACCTGCGGCCAGCGTATAATCAAAACCAAGCATTGTATTTTCGGGAAACACACCGCGCGCGCCCCGATGGCCAACGATACGGATCAGCCCTGACAATTTGCGAAAATCTGCCGCCGCATCGCCCATCACGCGTCCTGACATTTCCTGTAACGCCTACCTCTTGCCTAGCACCCCGCAGCCATTGCTTGCAATCAGCCAAGTGGCGCTTATTGTTTCGCGCAGTAAAACAGGAAAGTAACGATCACATGACCCATTATCGCATTCTGTTGGCCTGTATCATCCTTGCAGGCTGTGGCGTGCCATTTGTGCCCTTGGTCTAAGGGCCAGTCGGGAAAGGGAAGAGATGGAACAAGACCCCAAAACCCTTTTGCTTTTTGGCGACTCCAATACCCATGGCACTGTGCCTTTAACTGTGCTTGGGCAGCCAGAGCGCTATCCCCTTGCGCAAAGATGGCCAACCCTTTTGGCGCAAAAACTTGGGGCCACATGGCGCGTGATTGATGAAGGCTTGCCCGGTCGCACGACTTTGCATGATGACCCGGTGGAAGGGCCGCATAAGAATGGCGCGGCGGCATTACTTGGGATTTTAGAAAGCCACAGCCCAATTGATACAGTGGTGGTGAAACTTGGCACCAATGACCTAAAGCCGCGCTTTTCTGTCAATGCTTTCGATATTGCGCAGTCTGTGGGCAAACTCGTGCGTATCATCCGCGCCTCTGGCTGCGGGCCTGCGCGTGGTGTCCCGCGGGTGATTGTGGTCTGCCCTCCACAGATTGAGGAACGGGGGGTTTTGGCGGAAATGTTCCGTGGCGGCGCTGCGAAATCAGTGGGCCTATCGCCCGCCATGGCCGAGATGGCGGCACGCGAGGGCGTGGATTTGGTCGATCTCACAGGCGCGGTGACGGTTTCATCCGTGGATGGCATCCACTATGAGGCCACGCAAATGCCCCGCATTGCCGAGCTGATTTTTGCAGCCATTCAAAACTGAATATCGGATAAGAGAGACGCGATGACATCGAATTGGTTGGCGGTAGATTGGGGCACATCGCATCTGCGCATTTGGTGGATCAACGCCGAAGGGTCGGTCTTGGCGCAACGTCACTCCTCCGATGGTATGGGCAAGCTTCGCCCTGACGGGTTCGAGGCCGCCCTCGTAGAATTAGCGGGCGATCTTTTGCCCGCATCGGAAAAAACTACGGTTTTGATATGCGGCATGGCGGGCGCACGCCAAGGATGGGCAGAAGCGCCCTATGTCGCGACCCCTTGCCCCCCGCCCTCTGTCGCCGCANCCNTCAAAGTGGATACCACAGACCCCCGCTTGGCCGNCCATATTATTCCTGGGATCAAGCAAGAGCGNCCCGCAGATGTNATGCGNGGAGAAGAGACGCAAATCGCGGGGTTTTTAGACGAGTATCCAAATTTTGATGGCATCCTTTGCCTGCCTGGCACGCATTGCAAATGGGTGCAGATCAGCGCAGGCGAGATCGTCAGCTTTCGCACCTTCATGACAGGGGAATTGTTCGGCCTGTTAGAGCAGACCTCGGTTCTACGCCATTCTGTGGGTGGCGGGGGCTGGGACAGCGCCACTTTTCTTGCCGCTTTGGATGAGGCAATCGCCCATCCTGCATTGGTGGCGGCCAATCTCTTTTCCATCCGCGCCGAGGGGTTGCTCCATGGGGCTGACACGAATGCGGCCCGCGCGCGCCTATCTGGTCTGTTGATCGGTCAGGAACTGGCAGGCGCCAAACCCTACTGGCTTGGCCAAGATATCCGTGTGATTGGGACAGGCGGCATTGCGGATGCCTATCACGAGGCCCTCACTGCCCAAGGGGCAAGTGTCAGCAAAATTTCTGGCGAGGGCATGGCCCTGAGCGGGTTAAAAGCCGCGTATAAATCCTTTTTAGAGGCCGCAGAATGAGCCGCAACATTATTGCTATTTTGCGGGGCCTTCGGCCTGAGACTGCGCTCTCCATAACGGATGCACTGATTGCGGCAGGGATCACTCGGATCGAAGTGCCGTTAAACTCGCCAGACCCGTTTGACAGTATCGCGGCCATGGTTGCCCATGCACAAGGGCGCGCCCTTATTGGCGCGGGCACCGTCCTAGACGTGGCAGCCGTTGATCGCTTGGCGCAGATCGGGGCGAAAATGGTGGTATCACCTGATACAAACCCCGCGGTGATTGCAGCCACAAAGGCACAGGGGATGCTGTCTTATCCGGGTGTATTTACTGCGACCGAATGCTTGACCGCAGTGCGGCACGGCGCAGACGGGTTAAAACTCTTTCCTGCCTTCAAGCTTGGGGTGGATGGCTATAAAGCCCTAGCTGCCGTTCTGCCGAAATCGGTTGAAACCTATGCTGTGGGTGGCGTTGGCCCCGCAGATTTTGCCGCGTGGCAGGCCGCAGGGATCACTGGTTTTGGCCTTGGTTCACACCTGTTCAAACCTGATTATGACGCAACCAAAGTTGGCCATCTGGCGAAGGATTGCGTGACGGCCTATGATGCGGCCTTCGGGTGAAAATATTTGAGGGGACAGGGCGGGGACATACCCCCGCCCCTTTTGCCAAACATCAGGCGGCGTTTTTATCCAAGGCATAAGCGCCAGCGCCATGCGCGAAGAACATCAAGAATGCACCTGCGATAGAGAAGTTCTTGAGGAACATGATCATCTGTATCTGATCGGCAAAATTGCTGTGATATAGCACTGCTGTCACCACACAGAAGGCCGCGCCTGCCAATGCGACAAGACGCAATTTGAACCCCACCAATAGCGAAGCACCCACCAAAATCTCGAAGATAATCGCAGGCCATGCCAAGAAGGCAGGCAAACCACCCATCGTGACATAGCCGGCAAAGCCTTGCACATCGGCAAGCTTGCCCAGACCTGCCATCAGGAAAAATCCACCAATGAACACGCGCGCNATCAGCGGCGCAAATTTTTCAAGCTGCTGCATAAGATATCCATCCTTTTCCAAAAGCCATTCNCGGCTTGGCGCGGACATAAACACAGCGNTCAGCGGTCGGATATTCCAAAAGAATTGACGCGCTTTGTGCAAATACGCACAGAGAGAGGGCTTTACAGATTTAAAAATTATATCTGACCTTTTGCATTCACCGAGTGACGGGCCCGTCATTTCTGCATCCAAGAGATACGGTTTCTATGGGATTGCCTTTGTGACTGAATGATTGGCCATCAGGCTGGCAAATTACGAGCGGATGCAGATGATTTACTCTTGCCTCTTGCAGACCTGCCATCAGGAAAAATCCACCAATGAACACGCGCGCGATCAGCGGCGCAAATTTTTCAAGCTGCTGCATAAGATATCCATCCTTTTCCAAAAGCCATTCGCGGCTTGGCGCGGACATAAACACAGCGGTCAGCGGTCGGATATTCCAAAAGAATTGACGCGCTTTGTGCAAATACGCACAGAGAGAGGGCTTTACAGATTTAAAAATTATATCTGACCTTTTGCATTCCCCGAGTGACGGGCCCGTCATCCCTGCATCTAAGAGATGCGGTTTCTATGGGATTGCCTTTGTGACTGAATGATTGGCCATCAGGCTGGCAAATTACGAGCGGATGCAGATGATTTACTCTTGCCTCTTGCGCTGCAATACCGACAAAACTTTACACGAGTTAAATTTCAAAAATGCCCCTTTTA
>BB_Man_B_Liq_inBBDRAFT_1000133_pt1 | contig 12825 bp, 14 predicted proteins | sample BBManParaguerPR_4_FD_10244 | JGI IMG/M metagenome (IMG submission 10244) | reverse complement strand
GCGGCACCTTCAAGCCGCGAAGAACGAACTGCTCGGGCGTGATCCTCACGCTGCCCGAGCCAAATTGTTGAAAGGGTGGACGTGTCCGAATCGGCTTCGATCTCAACTGGCATCGCCGCGCGCTACGCGACCGCGATGTTCGACCTAGCCACCGAGGCGGCAGCGATTGATGCGCTGGCCAAAGATGTTGACGCGCTCGAAGCCGCATTGGCCGCAAGCGCAGACCTGCGCGATTTGATCTCCTCCCCGATCTACCGCCGTGATGAGTCTCAGGCTGCCGTTGGCGCTGTCGCGAAGGCGATGAAGTTGGGTATGATTGCAACCAATACGTTGCAAGTCATGGCGCAAAAGCGCCGTCTCTTCGTTCTGCCGATGGTGCTGCGCGCCGTGCGCGCCCAAATCGCAGAAAGCCGTGGCGAGATGACCGCAGAGGTCGTATCTGCCAAGGCCCTGACCAAAACCCAAGCGGATAAACTGGCAAAAGCCCTGTCAGCCTCCGTGGGCAAGAAAATTAATTTGAATGCGACCGTTGATGAAAGCCTCATTGGCGGTCTTATCGTAAAGGTTGGCTCGAAGATGATCGATAGCTCGATCCGCTCCAAGCTCAACTCCCTCCAGAACACCATGAAAGAGGTCGGATAATGGCGATCCAAGCTGCAGAGATTTCCGCGATCCTGAAGGAACAGATCAAGAGTTTCGGTCAGGATGCAGAAGTGGCCGAAGTTGGCCGCGTGCTGAGTGTTGGCGATGGGATCGCCCGCGTTCACGGGCTTGATAATGTTCAAGCGGGTGAAATGGTCGAATTCCCAGGTGGAATTATGGGCATGGCCCTCAACCTTGAATCCGACAACGTAGGTGTCGTGATCTTCGGCTCTGACCGTGACATCAAAGAAGGTGACACTGTTAAGCGCACGAATTCGATCGTGGACGTTCCTGCTGGCCCAGAATTGCTTGGCCGCGTTGTAGACGGCTTGGGCAACCCACTTGATGGCAAAGGCCCGATCAAGTCGAAAGAGCGCCGCGTTGCGGACGTCAAAGCGCCTGGCATTATCCCGCGTAAATCTGTTCATGAGCCTATGGCAACAGGCCTCAAGGCTGTTGACGCGATGATCCCCATCGGCCGTGGTCAGCGCGAATTGATCATTGGCGACCGTCAGACAGGCAAAACTGCCGTGGCTTTGGACGCGATCCTGAACCAGAAAAGCTATAACGAAGCGGCTGGCAAAGACGAAAGCAAGAAGCTTTACTGCATCTATGTTGCGGTTGGCCAGAAGCGTTCGACTGTGGCGCAGTTGGTGAAGAAGCTCGAAGAGACAGGCGCGATTGAATATTCCATCGTTGTGGCCGCGACCGCGTCTGACCCTGCCCCGATGCAGTTCCTTGCGCCATATTCCGCGACCGCTATGGCCGAGTATTTCCGTGACAACGGCAAGCATGCGCTGATCATCTATGATGACCTGTCCAAGCAAGCTGTTGCTTACCGCCAGATGTCCTTGCTGCTTCGCCGTCCCCCAGGGCGTGAAGCCTATCCTGGTGACGTTTTCTACCTCCACTCTCGTTTGTTGGAGCGTTCGGCGAAGCTGAACGAAGATCTTGGTGCAGGGTCTTTGACCGCTCTGCCCGTGATTGAAACCCAAGGCGGTGACGTTTCGGCGTTTATTCCGACCAACGTGATTTCGATCACAGACGGCCAGATCTTCCTTGAAACCGACTTGTTCTATCAGGGTATTCGCCCTGCTGTGAACACAGGTCTATCCGTGTCTCGCGTGGGCTCTTCGGCCCAAACCAATGCGATGAAATCGGTGGCAGGTTCGGTGAAACTGGAACTGGCGCAGTATCGCGAAATGGCGGCCTTCGCGCAGTTCGGGTCTGACCTTGATGCGGCGACACAGCGTTTGCTGAACCGCGGCGCGCGTCTGACCGAGTTGATGAAGCAGGCACAATATGCACCGCTGACCAACGCAGAAATCGTCTGTGTGATCTTCGCGGGTATCTCTGGCTTCCTTGACAAGATCGCCGTGCGCGAAGTTGGCCGCTTTGAGCAGGGTCTGCTTCAGCATCTGCGTGGGAAGCACAAGGATGTTCTCGATTGGATCACCAATGAAGATCCAAAGATCAAAGGTGATGCAGCCGACCGACTGAAGGCAGTCATCGAAGAATTCGCCGCAGATTTCTCGTAAGGGGACGGGTTTATGCCAAGTCTCAAGGATCTGAAAACACGGATCGAGTCGGTCAAATCGACCCGCAAGATCACCAAGGCCATGCAGATGGTGGCTGCTGCAAAACTGCGCCGTGCGCAGGAAGCAGCCGAAGCTGGGCGGCCTTATGCCGAGAAAATGGCAGCGGTGATTGGCGGGCTGGCCGCTTCGGTCGGTGGGTCGGACAGTGCCCCGCGCCTTTTGGCAGGGACGGGTCAAGACCAGACACATCTGCTCGTTGTCATGACAGCCGAGCGCGGTTTGTGTGGGGGCTTTAACTCCTCCATCGCGCGTCTTGCAAAAGCGCGCATTGCCGAGCTGACCGCACAGGGCAAAACTGTGAAGGTTTTGACTGTCGGCAAAAAAGGCCGTGAACAACTGCGCCGCGAATATGCAAACCTTTTGATTGGTCACGTTGACCTCTCGGAAGTGAAGCGCGTGGGTTACGAAAACGCAGCAGCCATCGCAAAGGATGTGATGGCACGCTTTGATGCGGGCGAATTTGATGTCGCCACCATCTTCTACAATCGCTTCCAGTCGGTGATTTCTCAGATCCCAACTGCGCAGCAAATCATCCCTGCTGTTTTTGAAGATGCTGCAGAAGATGTTGGGGCAGAGACGCCCTATGACTATGAACCTTCCGAAGAGGCAATCCTGTCTGATCTGCTGCCCATTGGCGTGACAACGCAGATTTTTACAGCGCTTCTCGAAAATGGGGCCTCGGAGCAGGGGGCGCGTATGTCCGCAATGGATAACGCAACCCGCAACGCAGGCGACATGATCGACAAACTGACGATTGAGTTTAACCGCTCGCGTCAGGCTGTGATCACCAATGAATTGATTGAAATTATCTCGGGCGCGGAAGCGCTCTAAGGAAACCGGAGACACGACATGGCACAAGCAGTCGGCAAAATTACTCAGGTCATCGGCGCTGTCGTTGACGTGCAGTTCGAAGATCACCTACCGGAGATCCTGAACGCGCTTGAGACCGAGAACAATGGCAAGAAACTGATCCTCGAAGTGGCGCAGCACTTGGGTGAAAACACCGTGCGCACCATCGCGATGGACGCAACCGAGGGTTTGGTGCGCGGCGCGAAAGTGACCGATATGGGCGCGCCAATCACCATTCCAGTGGGCAACGCCACATTGGGCCGCATCATGAACGTTGTGGGCGAGCCCATTGACGAAAAAGGCCCTGTGAAAGCGGATGAAACCCGCGCCATTCACCAGCCTGCGCCTGAGTTCGCGGAACAGTCCACCGAGTCTGAAATCCTCGTCACAGGTATCAAGGTGATCGACCTTCTCGCGCCTTACGCGAAGGGTGGTAAAATTGGTCTGTTCGGTGGTGCGGGCGTGGGTAAAACCGTTCTCATCATGGAATTGATCAACAACATCGCCAAAGTGCACTCGGGCTTCTCGGTGTTCGCGGGCGTGGGTGAACGCACCCGTGAAGGCAATGACCTTTACCACGAGATGATCGAATCTGGCGTTATCAAGCCAGACGCGTTGAGCGAAAGCCAAGTGGCCTTGGTCTACGGCCAGATGAACGAACCTCCAGGGGCGCGTGCGCGTGTGGCTTTGACGGGTCTGACCTTGGCGGAACAGTTCCGTGACCAGTCGGGCACAGACGTTCTGTTCTTCGTGGACAACATCTTCCGCTTCACGCAGGCGGGTTCTGAGGTGTCGGCGCTTTTGGGCCGTATTCCTTCTGCGGTGGGCTACCAGCCAACCCTTGCGACCGACATGGGCGCGCTGCAGGAGCGGATTACATCGACCAAAGCTGGCTCGATTACTTCGGTTCAGGCGATCTACGTTCCTGCGGACGACTTGACCGACCCTGCACCTGCAACCTCGTTTGCGCACCTTGACGCAACCACGGTTCTCAGCCGTGCGATTTCGGAATTGGGCATCTACCCTGCGGTTGACCCGCTCGACTCGACCTCGCGTCTGCTTGACCCTGCTGTGATCGGTGAGGAGCATTACAACGTAGCTCGTGACGTTCAGGGTATCCTTCAGCGTTACAAATCGCTGCAGGACATCATCGCCATCCTCGGCATGGACGAATTGAGCGAAGAAGATAAGCTGACAGTGTCTCGTGCACGTAAGATCCAGCGTTTCTTGTCGCAGCCATTTGACGTGGCGAAGGTCTTCACTGGCTCTGATGGTATTCAGGTTCCATTGGAAGACACGATTGCCTCCTTTAAGGCGGTTGTTGCAGGCGAATATGACCACCTGCCAGAAGCCGCGTTCTACATGGTGGGCGGTATCGAAGACGTGAAAGCCAAGGCCGAGCGTCTGGCAGCAGAAGCAGCCTGATAGGAGGGCCGAATGGCCGAAGCGTTCAAATTTGACCTCGTCTCTCCCGAGCGCCGCTTGGCCTCGTTAGATGCGACCGAGGTGCAAATCCCTGGTGCAGGGGGTGATATGACGGCGATGGCAAACCACGCGCCTACTATCACCACTTTGCGTCCGGGTTTGCTGCAGGTCATCCATGCGGGCGGTCAGGACGATTACATCGTTCTGGGTGGCTTTGCCGAGATCAGCGCCGATAAGGTCACTGTTCTTGCAGAGCGTGCATTGCCCCGCGCGGAAGTGACTAAAGAACTCTATGCCGAAATGGTGGAAGAGTATCGCAAGGCACATGAGACTGCGAAAGAGACATTCAAAAACGAGCCTGGCCCCGTGGATGACGCGGCCAAGCTTCTGTCTGACATGGTGGCATTGGGCGATCACATCAACCTGTGATTCCCTGTCCCCTTGAGGACGCAATTTAGAAAAGGCGCGCCTATAAAAAAGGCGCGCCTTTTTTCATGGGCGCGCTGTTGAGTGTGTTATGCCAGAATGTGGCCGCTTAGCGGCCCCACATTCCGTTGGGATACAGCCCTTCATAGATCGGCACGAGGGTTTCCGTCTCAAACAGGGATGAGACGCTTGTGCCATTCCAAATGTTCAAAATCGCCTGCGCAAACATGGGCGCCGTTGGAACGATGCGAATATTGGGGCAGTTTTTGACAGCTTCGGTTGGCTCGATCGTGTCGGTCAAGACCAACGATTTCATGACCGATTTGCTCACGCGCTCTACCGCAGGGCCAGACATCACGCCGTGGGTGATATAGGCATGCACTTCGGTCGCACCATGTTCAAGCAACACTTCGGCCGCTTTGCACAATGTGCCAGCGGTGTCGCACATATCATCCACGATCAAGCATCGCTTGCCTTCGACATTCCCGATCACGGTCATTTCAGCAACCTCACCTGGCTTTTCGCGGCGCTTGTCCACGATTGCCAAAGGCGCGCCAATACGCGTGGCAAGTTCGCGCGCACGCGCCACGCCACCAACATCGGGCGAGATCACCATGACATCATCCACCTTGCCCTCAAATTGATGCAGGATATCCAGCGCGAAAATCGGGCTCGCATAAAGGTTGTCCACGGGGATATCGAAAAAGCCTTGGATCTGTGCGGCGTGTAAATCCATGGTCAATACGCGCTCAACGCCGCCTTCGGCAATCAGGTTCGCTACAAGTTTCGCAGAGATTGGCGTGCGCGCCTTGGTGCGGCGGTCTTGGCGGGCATATCCAAAATAGGGGATCACCGCCGTGATACGTGCAGCAGATGAGCGGCGCAGCGCGTCAGCGATAATCAACAGCTCCATCAAGTTGTCATTGGCAGGCTTCGATGTGGGTTGGACGATGAACATATCCTCGCCGCGCACGTTCTCGTAAACTTCTACGAAAATTTCTTGGTCGTTGAAGCGTTCCACGCGGGCATCCACAAGACCCACTTTCATGCCGCGATGCATCGACATCCGTTTTGCAATCGTCTTGGCCAATTCGCGATTGGCGTTACCAGAAATCAGTTTGGGGTCTGAGGCGCTCATCTTTTCGCAAAGTCCTTGATCTGTGCAGGGCGCGCCCCATTTGGCGCGTTGACACCCCCTAGCACTCAGGCCAACGTGACGCAAAGCCAAAAAGGATCCGCGAAATGTCGCATATTGATTATTATTTCTCGACCATCTCTCCCTACACCTATCTCGCGGGAAAGCGACTTGAGGAGATTGCCGCCGCACATGGGGCGACAATTCGGTATCGACCTTTGGATATTATCGCCCTTTTTGCGCGCACGGGCGGCACACCACCCGCCGAACGCCACCCCGCACGGCAGGCCTATCGCCTTCAAGAGCTGCAGCGCCAGTCTAAAAAGACGGGGCTTGCCCTTACGCTGAAGCCTGCATTTTTCCCAACCAATTCTGCGCCTTCATCTTATGCCATTATTGCCGCCCAAAACGAAGGTGGCGGGGATTTGGCCGAACTGGTTCACGGGGTAACGCGCGCGGTGTGGCGCGAGGAAAAGAACATTGCAGAGGATGATGTGATCCGCGCTGCTCTGACGGCGACAGGCTTTGACCCCAACTTGGCAGATCGCGGGCTGTTATCAGGGGCCGAAGAATATGCTGCCAATCTCGAAACCGCGGTTGAGGCAGGTGTTTTTGGCGCGCCCTTCTATGTGGTGGATGGGGCCACGCATTTCTGGGGGCAAGACCGCCTAGACGATCTTGCGCTCCATTTAGAGGGTAAGCTTTAGCCCGCCTTAAAGCAGTCCAATAGAGCCTGAACCTTGCTCTGTGAGCATGACCAATCGGTGACGAGGCGGCAGAGGATCAACTCATCCTCTGGCCCCTCAAGCGTGGCGTTGAAGGGAAAGAGGTAATATTGCGCCCCCGCCGCAAAGGCGCGTTTATGGGCTGCACGGGGCAGATGCGCGAACAGCATATTGCCCGCAGGTTCATGCGCGATATGCACCCCCTCGATCTGCGCCAAACCTGCGCGCAATTCTGCCATGCGCGCATTGGCGGATTGCGCCAATCGCAGCCAGAGATCATCGCGCGTATAGGCCTCCATCTGAGCAGAGAGAAAGCGGTGCTTTGACCATAGATGTGCGCCACGCTTGCGGCGCAACTCAAATTCCCATGCCTTTTTCGGGTCGAACAGGATCACGGCCTCAACACCCATGCAGCCGTTCTTTGTGCCGCCAAAACTGACTGCATCCACACCTGCCTTCCATGTCATATCGGCAGGGCGGCAGCCAAGGGCCGCGCAGGCATTGGCAAAACGCGCGCCATCAAGATGAACGGGCAGGTCATAGGATTTTGCAACATCACTGAGCGCCTTGATCTCGCTTAGGCTATAGGCGGTGCCGACTTCGGTGATATTGGTTAGGCTCACAGGGCCGCGCTGCATGCCATGCACACCTTTGTCGCCCGTATGTGCGATGGTCTGCGCCAAGCCATCAGGGGTCATCTTGCCCCCTTCGCCTTCGACCAAGGCCAGTTTCGCGCCATTGGCATAGAATTCAGGTGCGCCGCATTCATCTTCTTCGATATGGGCGATGCGATGGCAGAAGATCGACTGCCACGGCTGCACCATCACCGACAAGGCCAAAGCATTGGCGGCTGTGCCCGTGCTGACGAGATAAACCGCCGCCTCTGGGGCATCGAACAGGTCGCGGATGGATTGGCGCACGCGTGCCATGGCGTCATCTGCGCCATAGGGCATAGCATAGCCCTCATTGGCCGCTGTAATGGCCGCAATCACATCTGGATGGGCGGGGCCTGTATTGTCGGAGGCAAAGTTCATAATCCTGGCTCCTCGATAATGTAATCTTCCCAGTCTTCTTCTGGAATGTCGAATTCGGCAACCGTGATCCCGCGCGCGGAAATCCCCGCTTGGTGCACAGTTTCAGGATACCTTGACACCAAAGGGTGCCACCAATACAAATCCTTGCCCTCATGCAGCAATCTATAGGCGCAGGTTTCAGGCATGAAATAGGCGACATCCTTCATGCCCTCAGGGGTCAATTGGATACACTCGGGCACAAGTGTCTTTCTAATCTCATATTGTCCGCATCGGCAGGTTGCATCATCAAACAGGCGACATGCAACCCGTGTCAGGGCCACCTCACCCGTATCGGCATCTTCTAGCTTGTTGAGACAACATTTCCCGCACCCATCACAGAGGCTTTCCCATTCTTGTGCCGTCATATCGGCCAAGGATTTGCGTTTCCAAAAGGGGGCTTTCTTGGTCATAACGCAGCAAGGATCTCGCGCGCCATCTGGCTGTCGCGATCCATTTGGGCGATCAAGGCCTCAAGGCTGTCGAATTTCTCCTCACCCCGCAGAAACTCGACCAGACCGACAGACATATCCATGCCGTAAATATCGCCCGAAAAATCAAAGATGAAGGTTTCGAGATTTGGCTCTTGCCCATTGAACATGGGCCGCACGCCAAGACTGGCCACGCCGTGATACTGGCCCGCATATGGCCCGCTGCGCAATTCAACCAAAACTGCGTAAACGCCAAGTTTGGGAACGTGCAGGCCATCCAATGACATATTGGCGGTCGGGTAGCCCAATGTGCGCCCCCGTTTCTCGCCATGGATCACGGGGCCTTCGATGCGGTGCCAGTGGCCAAGCATGTCGCGGGCTTGGCGCGGATCACCCGAGCTGAGCGCGTCTCGGATAGCGGTGGATGACACGGCCACACCGCCCGAATTCAGCAGATCGACCACGGTCACATCAAACCCATAACGCGCCCCGAAGGCGCGCAGCATATCGGTTGTGCCTTTGCGGCCTTTGCCAAAACAGAAATCCGCACCCACGACCAGATGCTTCAGACCCAGCCCCTCAACCACCACTTCGCGGATGAAATCTTCTGCATCAAGTGCGGAAAGGGTGCGATTGAAGGGCAGCTCATAGAGGATCTCCACCCCCATTTTCTCAAGGCGATTGGCGCGGGCTTCGGCATTCATCAGCCGAAATGGCGGGGCGTCAGGGTTAAAGAATTCGCGCGGATGCGGCTCGAAGGTCAAAACCCCTAAAGGGGCCTCATGACCGCGGGCAAGGTCGATGCAATGCGCGTGACCCAGATGCACACCATCAAAATTCCCAATGGCCACAGAGGCGCCACGGTTTTCGGGTCGGACAAATTGATGGTCACGAACGATACGCATACTGCCCGAATATCCAAGCCCGCGATCTAGGGCAAGCATCGGGTCGGTAAAAATCCTGCGCCGCTGCGAGGTTAATCGAATTTCCGTGACGGGGCGAGGACGACTGCTTCGCCTTTGAGGACAGGTTTGCCATCAATCAGGCAGCGCGTCTCAAGGGTCACACGGCGCTTCGCGTGGTCAATCGCCGTCACTTCCACCTCGGCCCGCACTTGATCACCAGGGCGCACGGGTGCCATGAATTTCAGCGTTTGACCTAAGTAAACAGTGCCATGCCCCGGCAGTTGTTCGCCGATAACGGCTGAAATCAGCCCTGCGGTTAGCATCCCATGGGCGATGCGCCCCTCAAAAATCGTGTCACGGGCGTAATCATCGTCAAGATGAACGGGGTTTCGGTCGGTTGAGACCTCTGCGAAAAGCTCAATATCGCGGTCGCTGACAGTTTTGGTCAAATGCCGCGTCATCCCCAATTCGATATCTTCGATGCAGATCGTCCCACGGGGGAGGTTATGACTCGTGTCCAACATTCCAGTCTCCAAGAGAAATGCCCTTCGCTTGGAACTGACCATAGCAAATTTCTGCAATGCAGCAACAATTAAATTAACTCAGGCGCGCAAATGTTGTAATTTTGTTGCGCGACAATTTGCCCGATTAGCGTAAGAACCCAATGCTAAATGTTGGATTTTGACCGCTATCTTTCAGATATTGAGCAAGTTTTTCTGGATTTGGCTGATCGGTTGTCGCTGTTTCTTCGCGGGCCAAACCGCCTGTGATAAACAGGGTATCAATGCCTTCGCCAATCCCGCCCTGCACATCGGTAAAGATGCCATCTCCAACGGCCAAGATTCGCTCGTCACTGATATCATGGCCATTTTGCACCAAGCGCCGCCGTGCCAGATCATAGATGGGGGGGTGGGGCTTCCCGAAATAAAGGCTCTCGCCGCCCATCTCGGTGTAAAGTTTCGCCACTGCGCCAGCGCAATATTCGCGGCTTTCTCCACGGTCCACCACGATGTCAGGGTTTGCGCAGAGAAGCTTGAGCCCGCGTGTTTTCGCCAAAAGCAATTGCGGGCGCAGCACATCAGGTTCGGCATGGGGATCAAACGGGCCCGTGCAAACAATCCCTTCGGCTTCGGCCACATCGACCTTGGTCAGGGTTACAGGGTTTTCAATCAGTTTCATCGGGGCGAAAAATGTGTCATCGCGCGGCTCGCCAATGAAATAGACCTTCTCCCCAACTGCCCCCGTTAGCATCGCCGCCCGTGCGCTGTCGCCAGAGGTTGCGATCATGTCCCACGCATCGCGGGGAACCCCCATTGCGTCCAACTGCTTGGCAATCTCGACATGGGCACGTGGGGCATTGGTGACCAAAACCACAACACCCCCTTTGGTGCGAAAGGCCTGCAGCGCCGCAATCGCGTCAGGAAAAGGGGCGATGCCATTATGCACGCAGCCCCAAAGGTCGCAAAAAAGCGCGTCATAGCGGTCGGAAATCTCGGAGAGGTGAGAGATGATCGCGGGGGCGTCTGCGCTATGGCTCATGGGGCGTGCTTTCTCTTTGAGGCTCTTCGCGCCTCTCTTACCGCGCCCTGCGATGGGATAAAAGGAAAAGGGCGGCCCTCAGGCCGCCCTTTCATCAAACTTTCATCTGATCAAAGCGCAAGGTTCGGGATGATCTGCTTTTTGCGGCTCACAATCCCTGGCAGCACGACCTGATCGGCATCGCCCACAACAGTGGAGAAACTTTTCTCGGCCACTTGGCGCACCAGATCATTTGGCACCAAAAGCGTGGCTTCTTCGCGCAAAATGTCGATGACAAACAACAAAACCTGATCGGCGCCGTCCTCTTTGGCGACTGTGATCATGCTGTCCATCAGGCTTGCTTTGCGAGACAAAACCGTTGCGGGCGCAGTTGTCTCCAGAACGGAGACACGGAAGGTCTTGCCCCCCACCTCGTAGGTTTTGCTGTCCATGCGCAGCAACTCTGCATCAGAAAAGTGCGAGACATCAGATTTCGCCGCAAACATTTCAGCAGCATAATCGGGGATAGACACGCCCAGATCAGCAGCGAGGCCTTCGGCCACGGCGCGATCATGATCGGTTGTGGTCGGGGAGCGGAATTCCAACGTATCAGACAGGATGCAGGACAAGGCAGCACCTTTCGCCCAATTTGGCATTTTCGCCGCATCATCACCCATCAGGTCAATCATCAAGGTCGCTGTGCAGGCCAAGGGGCGGATGGTGATATCAATCGGCCCTTTCGTCTCAAGCCCGCCCACCAGTTTATGGTGGTCAATGATGGCCTGAACATCGGCAGCGTTGATTGAGGCAGGCAGTTCTGCAGGGTTGTTGGTGTCGACCACAACGCACGCCTGACCTTCTGCAACATCGTCAATAAGACGCGGTTTTGGCAAATCCCATTTCTGCAAAACAAAGGCGGCTTCGGTGTTTGGCTCACCCAAAAGAACGGCTTCTGCCTCTACGCCTTTCACCTCATTAAGATACCATGCCCACAAAATCGGGGAGCCAGTGGAATCTGTGTCTGGCGATTTGTGGCCAAAGACCAAGGTGCTCATGTCATTATCCATCTATTTTTGTGAAAACTCGCGCGCCTTATAGGGCAGGGCTTTGGCCATGTCACGGGGGGCAAAGGCGGGAATTTGTCGCGGCTTAGGCTTTAATTTCCATAATTTCGGCAGGGTTCTCGCGCGCAGAAACTTTTTTCGAAATTTTCCGCCTGCGGCCCGTTGACACCTCCGCATCCCCTGCCTATCTGCCTGTCGTTAGCACTCGCATAGACTGAGTGCTAATACAGTGAAACATACGAACCTTAAGGAGTGTTCGACAGATGGCATTGAAACCACTGCATGACCGCGTGCTGGTTCGCCGCGTAGAGAGCGACGAAAAGACCAAAGGCGGTCTGATCATCCCCGATAGCGCAAAAGAGAAACCCGCAGAGGGCGAAATCGTCTCCGTTGGCGAAGGCGCACGCAAGGACTCGGGCGAGCTGATCGCAATGAGCGTCAAAGCTGGCGACCGCGTCTTGTTCGGCAAATGGTCTGGCACCGAAGTCACGGTTGATGGCGAAGAACTGCTGATCATGAAGGAATCGGACATTCTCGGCATCATCGCCTGAGACCGTTCCTGATCGAATTTTTAACCTGATTTCATCCAAGGAGGAGCCCTGAAATGGCTGCCAAGGAAGTCAAATTCAATACCGATGCCCGCGACCGTATGCTCAAAGGCGTCAACATCCTTGCCAATGCGGTAAAGGTGACCCTCGGCCCAAAAGGCCGCAATGTGGTTCTTGAAAAATCCTTCGGTGCACCACGCATCACCAAAGATGGTGTTTCCGTGGCGAAGGAAATCGAACTGGAAGATAAGTTCGAAAACATGGGCGCGCAGATGGTCAAAGAAGTGGCATCGCGCACCAATGACGAAGCGGGTGACGGCACCACCACTGCAACTGTTCTGGCCCAAGCCATTGTGCGCGAAGGCATGAAGTCGGTTGCGGCGGGCATGAACCCAATGGATCTGAAGCGCGGCATCGACAGCGCAGTGGCGAAAGTTATCGACAGCATCAAAGCATCTGCACGTCCTGTTGCAGATTCCGATGAGGTTG
>BB_Man_B_Liq_inBBDRAFT_1000132_pt1 | contig 12860 bp, 6 predicted proteins | sample BBManParaguerPR_4_FD_10244 | JGI IMG/M metagenome (IMG submission 10244) | reverse complement strand
ATTTACTTGCGGAATGGTTACCCGCAGATGAAGAGTGGATTTTCTCCACTGCAAATACAATTTAGCAAGGTTTCTGGTAAAAAGCAACCCCCCTTGTGCCAGTTTATGCTCGGTAATATCTGGTAATATTTTTAGTTAAGAAGAATAACACTACCTTTTACTAAAACAACACCAGAAGTTTTTGCTGTTATAATTCCAAGTCCCAAAATATTGATAATTGGTCCTGCTTTTACGTCAATACCTTGAGGAGTTTCTACGCCAATAGCATATGCACCTGTTGTTGTTACAGACATCTTTAATCCTTCTTGTTGTGCTTTTAAATCATCCCACCCGACTGGATTAATTTTACCAAGCACTTTCATATTTGCTTTACTAACAACTTCTAACTTATAATCACCAAGAATTTTATGTTGAATATTGCCACTAGACACAACATTAACCGAACTTCTGGGATCTAATGAAGTAGTTGTCTCTTCGCCAGAAGGAACAGTTTTGTAAATACCACCAGTAATATTTTGATTGAAAAATCCAGTATTCAACTCTGTAGTTCCAGAGTTCATTGTAATTTTTCCACCATTTTCTCCTGCTTGAATGAGAACGTCTTTATCTGACTTCAATGCAAGAACACTTACAGCATTGACAGAAACATTCTCTCCACGCATAGACAAATGTCCACCTTGAGATTCTATATAAGCATTTCCATAGACTTTCAGGGAGTATGCTGGACCATCTTCACCACTGTCGTCCGAATCATCTCCAGCACCCTTGTCACCACCAATCTCAGTGTGTGACTTACCATCAATTTTTTTAATCTCATCACCAGGAGTTTTTTGAATAAACTTACCACCACATGCTGCAGAGTTTGGTTTAGCACCAATCAATGCAATATCTCCAGATTCAGTGACACGAACATTCGCTCCACTGTCCATTACAACCATCCAATTGGTTGCACCAGTCTTAGGATCAAATGTAGTGATATATTGAACGCCAGGAGATGGTCTGGTAATAGTTACTTTATAACCATTAGCAGTAAACGAAGACGTTTGGGAATCATTAGTATTAGTGGGAAAAGAACCTCCATTAGAGGGATTCTTATCAGGAGCAGTATCTAAACTCATGGACAATCAATGTATTTACCAGTTCCAATCTTAGCGTATTCACTACGCTCAAGACCTTCTATATCTAGGCATCTAAATGAAGGGATAAACAATGCACCAAACCCATTTCCACCCACAACTTCTACCTCAGGATAAGTTTCAAAAACCCTTGTTCTATCTAAAACACGCAAAGAAATAACTCTGCCGTCTACAATAACTGCCTCAGCAATTCCTTCTTCGCCATTAACAAATACACTTGGAGTTTCAGTATATCCTTGTCCAGGACGTATTAAGGTGTAACTATCAATAATACAACTCCTACCTTCACCAGATGCATTATTAACAACATAACCTCTTCCAGGATTTAATATCCTAATTTCAGAAACAGATCCTCTATCATCCAATAAAGCTATTCCTGATGCACCATAACCTTGACCACTGATTAATACAGTTGGTGCCTCTACATATGGTCCACCGCCATTCAAAATTGGGAAATCTACAATTCTACCATCATCATCAGTAAATGGAGAACTTACAGTAGGTTCTTCAAACTTTGGTCTATCTAAATTAATTATTCTTTTATCCGAATCAGGATTAGTAGTATCTAGAGGATCTGATGGATTATTTCCTGTTGTTTTATCTTCTACAATAGTTGGGATAAAGTTGTCCTCGGTTCCTTCACCATTTTCATCTGGTTGTCTAACAACAATTGGATCACCTCCATCACCACCAACTGTTATAGGTGTATTACCATCAGTAACTGGATCTCCACCAGTTCCACCAACAAAAACAACTCTTCCACCTTCACCACCAACATTAAGGAGATCACCACCTACAAATAAAGGTCTACCTTCAGATGTTAAGATAGGAAATCCACCAGTTCCACCTACGACTACAGGGGTTCCACCAGAAGTAACAGGAGTTCCACCACTTCCGCCAACTCTAATAGGAGATCCCCCCGTTCCTCCCGTAGTCAATGGAACTCCACCAACGTTAATTGTAATATTTAATGTATTTGCGGGGAAATTAGGCATCACAAAACCACTGAAAGTTTTTTCAGTTCTTGTTATTGGAGATGCTCCACCTGTTCTATCATCTGGACCATCAACAATTGTTATAGTTCCTCCATTATCATCACCAGGATCATCATCAAAATCAGTGTCAGAATCAATTAAAATTGGAATTGTTTGACCAGTGCCTCCAATTGTGAATGTAAAGACTTCATCTTCTTCTATTCTTCCATCATCAGCAATACCAACAGTAATTGTTTTAACCAAATAATCATCTGAATTTAAAGGATTGATTGTTGAATCTGTATCAACATCATCCATTGAAAAAACTTTAGTTAGTTCACTATCAACGAAATCTTCTTCTGTAATACTTTCTCCAAAAATAAGATATCTGAAACGAGTTCCCTTTTTAACATTAACAGTTCTAATTGTAAAAGTAACAAATTCTCCTTCTTTTACCGTAGTTTTATCCGATTCTAAAGTTATTTGCCACGAAGATCTTGGTGATGGTATTACAGGATCTGATGGTGTTGTAGGATCATCATCTGGATCATCATCTGGATCTTCTTCTGGGTCTTCTGCAGATCCTTCTGGATCAATAGTAACATCAACAAATGCAGATGTATCATCAACACTAAATCTCAATACTTCATCATTTTCATCAACTGCGTCATCAGCAATTGTTATATCCACAGTAGCAGTATTATCTTTTATGACAAAGTTGCCAGTAAGTTCTCCGCCTTCTATATCATCAGAAGTAATATCATCACTATCACTAGCACCACTTAGGGTGTAGAATAGCATCGTGCCATCATCGATATTTGCTGTTGTTATGGTATAAACAATTTTTCCACCTTCGCCAACAGTTTCTCTATTTGCTTTTACTGCAACTGTTTGACTATCACCAAATGTATCATCTGTAGTAATTACTACATCAACAAATGCATTGGTGTTATCAATGGAAAATCTTAATGTTTCGTCTAATTCAACAGTATTATCTTCTGCAACTTTTACATTTACTGTTGCTGCTCCATCTTGTATTACAAAGTTTCCAGTAAGATTGCCATCAATATCATTAGCAGTAATATCGTCTTCTGAAGATGCTGGACCTAATGTATAATTAAGAATTTTGCCATTTGGCACGTTCTTTGTTGAAATAATGTAAGTAATATCCTCCCCTTCTTTTACAGTATCTTTATTTGATGTTACAGAATATACAGGTGTTACGTTATCACCAGTTCCACCATCACCGTCATCATCTGGATCTGTTGGAAGATCATCTGTGGGGAAATCTGGAATATCATCTGGGATCAATGTGAGACCAGTATTAATATCATCATCGAATGGATCAGGGTCACCAGGAGGAATTGCTGGTGTAAAGGATGGGTCAGATTCCGTTTCTAAATCAGTGCCTCCAGAATTTGCATCTTGATAAATGAATACTTCTGATAATTGAACATTTGTAGAAGAATTTGTGAAGTATGCATCATATACTCCTGTTGCAATTCTAAACTTCAGGTAAAAACTTTCAACACTCTCTTGTTCATTATCAGATACTATTTGAATAGTAAATTGTCTTTCTGTCTGTCCAGGAGCAAATCCTAATGTGCCATTGACAGAGAAATAATCACTTCCTGCTTTTGCAGTTCCATCTATTGTTTTGTATGTTATTGATGACGATTGATCTAAATTACCACTTCTAGTAACAACAAATGTAGCTGTATTTCCTTCTTTAGTTCTATATGTTCTTGGGATTGAATATGTTACAATATCATCGGCAGATATATTTGTGTTTATGCCATCATCTGGTTTATAGGTGTAACGATAAGATCCCCCAACAAAAATCAACTTTGTTTTCTTTGGACCAATTGGACTATTAGCATCTTTGCATGTATATTCACCTTGTAGAGGTCCATCAGAAAGTTGATCTAAGAGATTATCTAAGAAATCTTTTTTCTTCTCTGCACCACAATCTACACATACTTTGGTTGTTTTTACACACTTCTGATCTGGACCATCACAAGAAATTCCAAGCAATCTAAAGACGCTGTTAATAGCACCACCTATTAGATTAATTGGAGAAGCAATGGCACCAAGAATAGAACTTAAAGGACCTAAAACTTTATTAAGAGCAGTATCAAGCAAAGAAGTTAATTCATTAATAATACCATTGACTAACTGATCAACTTGACATGCTGCTTGCTGGAATACTTGATACAAATAGTCGAATAGTAAATTTGTTAAGAAACTACTTATTCTTGATGCAATATCAGAAATCGAGCACCCAAGATTTTCCAATAGTTTATTAATAAATTCTCTAACAGTTTTTAAACTATCTCCCAATACATCTGGTTTCAATAGAGTTTTTACCAACTCATCAATACCTTGTTTTATCTTCTTTACAACTTCTCCTTTTACACGAGCAACGAAAGTTTTTACAACTTGAATTGCTTTATTAATATACTTTCTTGCACCCTGCACATAATTATAAAGTTGTCCAGTTGCTTTGCTTACTAAAAAATCTCCAAGTTGACCGCCCGAATCTTGGTTTGCTTTTAGCATATCACCAATAATGGTCTCTAATTGACCACCAAGATCTTTTTCTCCTCCACAATTTGGATCTGCAACATCAACACAGAATTTTATACCACCAGGATTTGTTTCAGAATTTTCTGCGTTCAATCTAGCAATTAACGCTGATGCTGTTTTTTCATCAACACCTGGAGGATGTCCTGCCTTGTTTGGATTTACACTCTCATCAGCAGGGGCATTTACTGCTGGATTGTGATCACGATCAACTTGAGTTTCGAAATTTTTAGGTCCTTCTTGATTGCTGCCCTTTGGTGGAACAACATCAGTAGAATTTGCAACATGACCAATAGATCCAATAATTATTGGTCTTTGTGCATCTTCATCTAAAAAGAATCCTATTACCCAATTTCCAATTTCTAAATTTGCAGTCGCTCCCGTAGTATTACCATCAGAATATGGTGTTGTAACTGGCAGCATGGTATGAGACCATGGAAGACTGTCGGTAGAAACAATCTCTTTCAAGTGTTTACCAACAATTCTTACCTTGAATCGGTTAGAATATTTTGTATCCTTTTTTTCAATTTGCCCAACCCACCATCTAAATTGAGAACCAATGGAATGCTGGGGGATAATTGACTGCAAATATTGATCCATACTAATTAATTATCATGCAATTTACACTCAGGTGCTCCTGGTTCTTGATCACAGTAAAGTTCTAGAGGAGTGGGGTCATGATGATCGCCTGCTTCAATCTCTTCTTTGTGATTTTCTACCCACTCTTCTAAATCATGAAGTTCTCCTTCGATATGACGACGTTGCTGTGGAGAAGTAGTTGGATTTTCCAAAATCTTTCTATCTTCTTCGATATGCTGTTCGATGCTATCCATGTGTTAGTACCTCCATAGGTTATTTATTTAACATTACTAGATCCTTTTGGAATTCCCAAAGAATCACGAATTAATTCCAATTTTGATACAAATTGAGCATTTGAGCAAGTATACAAATGTTCTACTTTTGATATCAAATATGTACCACTATTTTCTTCGTCCCATGGTTGATTTTTGCGATCTTCACTGGGAATGGTGTTTGGAAGATACACATTAATCTTTTCACCAACTGTAAGTAAACAGTCACCAGGAACAGAAATGTACATTTTCTGTGCTGACAAAATAGATTGTCTTCCTATAGCTTGTGCGGAAAAATATGCAGCATAATCTGGATATTCAGTATTATCACCATCTGTTGTTGGTTCTTCACCGTTGTACCATGTTTCATGATCTAATATCATTGACATAATTCTAGTTGGTGATTTACTTGCTTCCTCTTGATACTTTCCAAGTTTTTCTTGTGTACCAAGTTTTGCCATATTTTTAAAAGTATCAGTTAAAGACCATGTTTGCTCCTTATATTCTCCTGTACAGAAGTCATAATAGCAGGTTGTTGAAGAATATCCACCCAGTCTTAATTTTTTCATTATGTTGATCTCATTATCAAAACTGAATGATAAAATTTTTATTCCTTGATTATCTGCATTTGGTTCATTATTTGGAGAATAATAATAATCACCTCTATTTGGTCTACCACCGTATGATGATCCACTGTCACATGTTTTATCAATCGATTCGAAGAAATATCCATTACGATTTTCATAGAAAAAGTATCCTGCTGTTCCTTTTACCTGAATTGCACCTGGAGTACTTTCTGCTCTAGAACCACTGCTACTAAAATTTGCTTTTTCTGATACAGATTTTCCAGCAATTCTACTTAAAAGAGAAAATGGTGATACTCTTCCTGGAATAAGACTTATATTAAATTTAGATCTTTCAATAGTTCTTGGTTTTTCTGAATCAAGTTCTTGCAAAATACTATTGACAATAGTTTCAACGTTTCCTTTTAGTGGATTACCAATTTTTACACTTTCATTTTTAATTGCTTCTTCGCTGATTACTTTCATATTATAAACCTGAACCCTGTCTTTGGTTGTTCTGTCAGTAATCGCCCAAACAACAAAGTTATATTCAACCTCTTCTTCATTTGGATCTCTAACTTTTAATTTGATTTTTTCTCCACCTTGAATTGGCAAAGAAGCAATTAAATTCTTATTAGAATCCTGAAAAACAATATTACCACAAATAAATGGAGAAAAAATACTTTCATTATATAAGAACTCTAAAATATTTTCTCTTATTGATATAGTTTGTCCAGTAACAGTGGTCAAAGTAGTATCAACCCATTCAAATTTTCTAGAAAGTACGTTGCTCATAACTTACCTCAACCTACACTATTTAATTGATATAAATTCACACCATATGCTAACTTATCAAATCCAAGTTCTGATGGTTTTGGACCCATTTCAGTAGAAGTATCTGGTCCACTTGTATCAAGGATTTGTGGTGGTTGTGGAGCAGGTATAGCCATTGCAATGGTTCTCGCAGTCGTTGCATCACGCGCTGCTGCAGAAGATGTCCTTACCTCTTCTGCTTTTCCGTTTCCAGTTGATGGTTCTTCTGGTGGTGATGCTTCTTCGGGTTTCAAAAGTTCTGGTTTCCTACCACCATCAGATTTGACAAATTCATCAACAACCCATTGATTTTTTCCATTTTTGAAATCTATTCTTTGACCCCAATCATTAAAGAATTCAAACCCCTTAGTTGTTTTATGTGCTTTATATCTATTTCCATTAGCAGTTCTAAAAACACGTTCTTGTCCAACTTCTAGGCCATAGCTATTAGCAATTTTCTGGTGAGGTTGATGACTTGTATCACCAGTAGTTATTTCTTTTCCTGCTTCTCCATCAACTGCTTCTAAACTATCACTTTCCAAATCGGATGGTTTAAATCCAACATTAGGAGAAGACATGAATGCATGTTCATTATCAGTGCTTACAGATTTTGCATTTTTAAATGGTTTATTACTACTCAAGGTTGGATTATAGAAACTGTCAGCAACTGCAACAATAGTAGCATCTTCTTCTGACATACCACTTTCTATCAATTTCTGCTTGACCATTTTTGGATCAAGACCACCACCTTTAATTGCTGCAGCAAGTGCCGCTCTTCCTTGTCCTTCAGTAGTTTTATCAAATGATCCATCACGCATTGGTTGGAATTGATTCGTTGCATTAATAATATCGGTAATAGTAACTTCTTCAGCAGTTTTACCCACAATTCCCCACGATTCTGGAGATGCTTTTCCTTGTTTAATTTGACGATGGCGATTTAAGATTGCATTTAATACATGTGCTCCACCTTTTTCATCTGTTCCTGCTTCTGCAGAAACTATTCTGCCCAAATCAGAAACTTCCTTTTCCGTAAATCCATCAAGAGTAGCAGCAGTCATATCTGCTTCACCACCAGAAACATTTACTGGTGGTGCATCTGGACTATTAGGATTAGTATCATCCCCACCTCCAAACTTATCAAGGAAGTCCATTATCTTCTGTCCAAGTTCTCCCAAGAATCCACCAGGAGTTTCTTTCTGATAAATGTCAAGACCCATCCTAAATGATTCTGCAAGATCTTTTTGTGCTTTTTTTGTATTGGAAAATTGATTTTTTACTTGGTTTTTTCTTTTAATTTTTTCTTCTTCTTGTTTGACCAAAGCATCTTTTTCAATTCTAAGATTTCCTTTTTCATATTCACCACCATCAGTGACTGTTGGTTCTCCACGAGTAAACTTATTGTCCAGTGGTATAATTGCCTCGGTTCCATGAAGTTCTACATCATATCCAGTATCAGGACCATCTAAGATGGCACCTCTCTCTGCTTTAACTGTATCTCCAATATTTACATTTTGAACACCTTTATCAAAGAAGTTTGTGGTATTTCCTTTCGCAAATATATTTTGCTTATTCTCTACTCTTTTATTGAAAGGATTGATAAAAGCATCTGGATTAATATCACCCATTCCTCTTCCTCTTGGAACACCACCGCCACCCGATGAAGGTGCCATGTAAAAAGGATCATTTGGATCATTCAAAGACCTCATAAATTGTCTCATTTTTTCAGCTTGTGCGCCACCATAAGTAGCAGCAATGGTATTAATTACATCGCCATCAGTTTTTGAAAATATTGTATTTTTAGATATATTTTCATTAATATTTGAAGTGTTATTTTTTTCTGTAGTTGATTGTGTTGTGAATAAGTTGTTGATAAATCTATCAACAGAATTATTTTCTTGAGTATTGGTGACATTACTATTTTGATTTGTCAAATCAATTACTGCCTCTTTGCCATGTAATGTGGCAATTTCTGGTCCTTCAGATATTCCGCCTCGCTCATATTCACCTCCATTTGGATCATACATTTCTCCATCTATTGGAGTATCTACTTCTGCTTGAGTATCAGAACTTATATCTTTCGCCATTAGTGCAGCATCAATACCAACAGATGCTGCTGTTCCAAAACCAGGAACAGTAGATGCTGCACCTGATGCTAATTCAAGACCAGCACCAACAAAATCTCCAGCCATTGCCCTTTGAGCAGCAAATAATGCACCAACTCCCAATCCTAAGATAGGGATTTTCTTCAATAATGCTTTTCCTACTCCCTTCCCTAATCCTTTGNCAATTGCCTTTGCCCCTGCTTTTTTTGCAGATGTGCCTATTAATTTTTTTGCAATAGATCTACCAGCAATATTAGTTTTTTGAAGACCCCTTGCTACATTTTTTCTAGCAATATTAGTCCTTTGAAGACCTTTTTGTAAAAAGTTTTTCTTTTTAGGAGCAAATTGTGATACTTCTGTTTTATAAAGTCGATTATTTATAAATGTACTCTCATTTCTCGTCCCTATCGCAGATCTAAGTGGTTTCTGACGATTTCTAAATAATCTGTCCTTTTGCCTACCAACAAAACGTTTTGCTCTTTGTCTATTAAGTCTACGACGAGCACCTTTTTTCCTATCTACAAAAGGACTTCTTCTTCTATATCTTCCATTAAACAAATCAAGTATATCACCACCAAAATCTAAAACATTACCAAGCATTCCTCCGCCAGGAATACCACTGAGTAATCCACCTTTACCACCAAATTTTAATTTTTTATATCCAGCAACTCCAGCAGCATCTTTTGTTTGATCAATCTCTGCTTCTTCTTTTGCTGCTTTTGCTTCGTCAATTGCTTCTCTTTGGAGATCAAAAAGTTTTTCAATGAAAGAAGTATTTCTTTCAATTTTTTCTAAAAGTTCAGAATTATCTTCTACCTTATCTGCAGTATCTTCAATTACTTCAATAAGTTCCTTATTCTTATCTTCAAATAACTTTGCAAGTGCAGAACCTACTAAATCACCAGTCGATGCACTTTGAATATTTGAAGATGGAGTTTGAGNTATTGGTGATGTTGTTGATGGTGGTGGTGCATTAACACTTCCATCTCTTGCTATTTTATTTTGTTGGAATATCTCTTTACGCTGTTCTTTGGTGAGATACTCTCCATCTCGACCAACACCTTTTAATGCTTCCTCTAAATTATTTCCTGCAGGAGGCAATAATGCCTGCAATGGCGAAAATCCACCAGAACTACCTGAAGGGTCATCTCCAGATGGTCCTCCATCACCAGATCCTGTTTGCGTAGATTCACCAGTTTCTGGATCTACTCCACCTGTAGATCCTTTTCTTTTTCTGCGAAAGAGACCCATCGCTCTGAGTACTCTTTCTTGTTCATTTACAGTAATATCATCTTGGGGTCTCTGACTTCCAAAAAACCCACGAATTCTTCTTACTCTATCCCCACCAAATCTAGACTTAAATGCAGCACCACCAAAGTTATAATGATCAACAGCATCCTGTGCTTGTTTATCCGACAACCCTGCTTTTTTAAATCTATTAAATGCTTCTTTCTTCGACTTGGCAGCAAGCATCGACGCTGCTCTAGTTCTATTAAATAAACTAGAAACTACAGATACTGATAAATCACCCGTTGCAACGTTTGGATACGGCATTTAAGTCTTTAACTGGTATTATTCCTGCTTTATTTATTTACGCTGTAGAACTCAGAGAGAATGCTGTTAATTGTTTACTATATTCAGATAATTGTTCCACTTCACTCTTCTTGGGTAATACTATAGATGTATTTTTCGGCATTATTTGTTGCTGCTGTGGACTATTTGTAACCATTGCAATAACTTGAGTTGTCTGATCAATATCATACGATCTCGCAACTTCCTGTGCTTTTTGTGTCTGTGTAACAGCAGGAGCAGATGTAGCAGAACTTATAGTTCTACCTCTGCGGTTTGTTCTTCGTCTTTGTGTTGGTTGAACTGGTGGAGTTTCTGGTCTTTTTGGAGTTCCCTTTTCAATAGCATCAGCAACATCTTGCAGTAAAGAATCAAACTTCGATGAACTGGTGAAATTTTTGCCGTATATTCTCTCCCAGTCTACCATAACACCTAATTCAATCAATGCAGTAGCAGATGCTGCACCTCTGTTTACAGTAGCATTATCTTGTGTATCTTTAGAAATATTTCCGAGATTTGTATTTTCTTTTTGGAACTTTGCTAGTGCCTGTTGGATAGGAGCAGCGAATGCAGCATCTTCGGCATCTCCAGATCTTGTTCTTGTCAAGAATCCTGTGCCCCCTCCACTACGTGCTGCGTCAAAGTGTAAGGGCAGAATACGGACGCCTTTTTTCGACATTTTTTCAATATATGCATCATATGTTTCATAAGAAGAATACGCTTCTGGTTTTACAATAGCAACTTTATAACCTTTTGCTTCCAACTTTGCTTTTAATTTTGATGCAGCAGAATCCTGATGTTCACGCTCTCTACCATCAGCACCAGTAGCTCTAGATTGTTTAAATGTATTTTTGCTTTCATCATCAGGAAACTTACCTGCCATATTTGATGGCACATGATCTAATGGAATAATAATATCAAATTCCCCAGATGGTGTATTAGGCTTTTCTGCTTCTTCTACAGTAACATCACCACCTGCTCGGACAAACTTATCGATGTGGTTAATTGGATTAATATGACCTGTAATTCTACCACCATCCCAACCAGTTCCAAGTTCAAAGTGTAAATGTGGTCCTGTAGATGCACCTGTGCTTCCCATTGTGCCAATTACAGTTGCGGCACCATCTTTATTTTCAATCTTTTGTCCTTTTGATACAGCAATAGAATCCATGTGACCATAGAGACTATAATATCCATCATCATGTTTGATGACAACAAAGTTACCCCATCCACTCTGCAGACTATCTAAGTCTACAACTGTTCCTGGTTTAATAACAGACATTTCAACACCTTGCACCCATGGACCACCTGCAATGTCAACACCATTGTGCATTCTGCCCCAGCGCATTCCATAACCAGATGTTAGATATTTTGATGCAATATCACCACCTTTTGCTGTCATTCCAGCAATTTTTCTTCCACTATCAAGAAGATCTTTAATTCTATAAATTACATTTCCAGCAGCATCTAATGCTCGCGTCAATAACCCACTTGCAAGTTTAGTTAATAGAGGAATTAATTTTCCAAAAAAGTCATCAAAAATTATTTCAAAGAAACCTTTGGAATCTGTATTTTTAGTCTTGAAAATGTCAAGTGCTTCAGAAGTTACTTCTGCAAACATTTTCTTGATTATTTGAGAATCTTTGGGGGTAGTGCTTTGCGTAAATACTCCCATTGAAACTTTACCATCCCCAGAAAGGAAAGAAGTCATTTTTTCTGAAACTGGCAGAGTATCAATATCCACTTATTGTTGCTGTGCTTGTTTTTGTTCTTCTAAGTATTGGAGCAGAAAAGCAACATAAACTGATCTTTCCCAAGGCATCCAATTTTCTATCTCAGTCAAGCTATATTTATGATATTGCATCAAATTGAAGTTTGTCTTATAATACCCCTCCAAACTATTCTGGAAGAGTGCTATCCGAAAAAATTAGATAATCCCTCTACAGTATAATCAGACTTTACTCCAGTATTAGGATTTACGGCGCTGAATGTACATGAAAGTTTGGGAATATTCTCGAAAAATGTTTCAATTTGTTCAAATTGTTTTCTAGTGAGACTTTCAATAAATTGGATCTTTTCTTTTTTTGATGTTGTCGAATCATCGTAAATGTCTTCACCATCAAAAATCTGATCGATTGAATCTGCCATCACTTCAAATACTTTTTGATTGTCAATATCAAAATCCAAGAAATTGACATCAATAAAAGTGTCAATACCAGGATACTTCATAATAATACCAGAAGTATCGGTAAGCATAATTTTGTTATTT
>BB_Man_B_Liq_inBBDRAFT_1000131_pt1 | contig 12869 bp, 12 predicted proteins | sample BBManParaguerPR_4_FD_10244 | JGI IMG/M metagenome (IMG submission 10244) | reverse complement strand
CATAATGACCAAGTGCTGCGCAGCTATGATGTGGAACTGGGCTTTGCACCCGAAGGGCATAAGCAATTCGAAGGCGATGGTCGCACGCCAGAAGGGCGATATTACATCGACCGCCGCAATCCCAATTCAGCCTTTTACCTGTCAATCGGGCTAAGTTATCCGAACGCCCAAGACCGCGCCTTCGCGCGCGCGCGTGGGCGATCACCTGGGGGCGATATTTTCATCCACGGGACCCCGGCGAGCGTGATGTTTCGCAATGATTGGACGGCGGGGTGTATTGCTGTCTCAAACGCCGAAATGCGTGAGATTTATTCAATGGTGAACCTACGCACCCCGATTGACATCTATCCGTGATCCGTCACCCACGGGGGCCAAAGGCCGCACGGCGGCTGTCACCGACCATGAGCACCCACCAAATTTTTCCAGCATCTTCTTGGAAATACCCAAGCCCCAAGTCGCGGCCACTTGGGTCAAGAATGACGGCCCTTGTGTCAGGCTGCGCCATCCATGCCCGCAGGGTTTCAAGCTCGCCTTCATAGGTTTCCGAGATATTTTCACCCAAAACCGCCCCCGCATAACCCGCGCGCCTTGCGCGATCTATGGGTGATGAGCCGTCTGAGCCAAAATGCCATGGTCGATTTTGCACAGACATATCGCGGGCATGGGTTGATGCGGCTGCAATCAACCCACTATCAAGCCCGAGCGCAGGGGCTTGAGCGGAGGCGCGCAGAAGATTGACCGCGTCCAAGACCCGAAACTGCACTTCAGCGCGATCCGCCTGATCCAGCCGATAAATCCGCACCGAGTTTGGGTCAGGCCGCGTGGGCGCCCCAATTTGGCAGCCCGCAACCAACACTGTCAGCCCCATGAGGAAGATTATTCGCATCACGCCTGCGGCCTTTTAATCATCCCAAGCTTCGCAAAAGCGCGACATCGGTCACAAATGCGATCTCGAAATTGCAAAATTGCAAAAATAGAAGTAAATCATACCTAAAATATAAATAAGCAGTTTCGCAAGAGGTAGAGCATCATGGCAAAGTCAAAGCCTATGAAACGAAGGCCATTTATGGTGGGGCTTGGCGCAAGCGCATTGACGCTGAGCGCAGGTAATCCCGCCTTGGCGCAAAGCCTTGCGGATAGCACCGAAATTGAAGCGGATATCTCGCATTCTGTGCCACGAAATATCTCTAGTTTTCGGACCTTGGATTGGCGGCCCTATTTCACCAATACCCAAAACGGGGCGATTTTGGTGGATTTGACCTCGCGCGCACTGCACTTCTGGAGCGCCGATCAATCTATCTATCGGCTGTATCCAACATCGGTTCCAATGAGCGAAGACCTGACCCGCCGTGGTCGCACGGAGGTGGTGCGCCGTGTCGAAGGCCCCGATTGGAGCCCGACCCCAGCCATGAAGGAACGCAACCCAGAATGGCCCGATTATGTGCCACCTGGCCCAGATAACCCATTAGGAACACACGCACTTTATCTGTCGTGGCAATTCTATCGCATCCACGGAACGCATGACACGCGCAAGATTGGTCGGCGGTCGTCAAACGGATGTATTGGGCTTTATAACGAACATATTGCAGAACTTTACAATTTGGCGCGCATTGGCACGCAAGTGTTGCTAATTTGACGACACCACAAAAATCGCAAAGACGAACAGATGCGGATTCCATTGCATTTTGCGTGCAATCCTGAATATAGACATATTTACGAGGTACAGTCTTGGGTGCCCGTATAACGCGCAATAATGCGCATTTGGGCGTATCTTGGAGGATACAATGAAGAAACTCGCACTCGCCGCCGTTCTCTCGGTTGCCGCAACTGGCGCTTTCGCTGGTGGCACCGCTGCTCCGGCAATGGAACCCGCAACTATCGCAGGCGACACTTCGTCTTCTGCTGGTGGCGTTCTCGTTCCAGTTCTTGCTCTGATTTTGCTTGCAGCAGCAGCTGCAAACTAATTTAGCCTTCGGCTGCAGAACAAAGGACGGCTTCCTGGTCAGGGAGCCGTCTTTTTTTGTGCCTCAGGCTTCGCCAATCTCGGCAGCAATTTCAGCGCGTGATTTGCGCGCGCGTTCAGTCGCAGATTTCAACTGACCACAGGCCGCCATGATGTCTTCACCACGGGGCGTGCGAATGGGGCTGGCATAACCCGCCTTGTAAATAATATCTGCAAACCGCTTGATCCGCGCCCAATCTGACCGCTGATAGGGTGCGCCAGGCCATTCGTTGAACGGGATCAAATTGATCTTCGCGGGGATGCCTTTGATCAGCTTGATCAACCGATGCGCATCTTCGTCACTGTCGTTCACATCCTTGAGCATCACATATTCAAACGTAATCCGCTCAGAATTTGAGGCTTTTGGATATTGCCGTAAGGCCTCAAGCAGCTCCGCGATAGGCCATTTCTTGTTAATCGGAACAAGACGATCGCGCACCTCGTCTGTCGTGGCATGAAAGCTGATGGCCAACATACAGCCGATTTCCTCGGCACAACGTGCAATTTCTGGCACAACGCCACTGGTCGAAAGGGTAATGCGGCGGCGGCTGAGGCTGATCCCTTCGCCGTCCATTGCGATTTTCATCGCATCGCGCACCGCATCGAAATTATAGAGCGGCTCACCCATGCCCATCAGCACGATATTTGAGATCAAACGCGGCCGCTCGCCATAGGCCTCGCCTGGACGCGGCCAATCATCCAAATCATCGCGCGCCATCATGATCTGCCCGACAATCTCAGCCGCCGTCAGATTGCGCACCAGTTTCTGCGTGCCCGTGTGACAGAAAGAACATGTCAGGGTGCAGCCAACTTGGCTTGAAATACACAATGTGCCGCGATCTTCTTCGGGGATATAGACGACCTCAACCTCATGGCCGCCCGCAATCCGCGCCAGATATTTCCGCGTGCCATCGCTTGAGATTTGACGACTGACCATTTCAGGCAGGCCAATGTAAAAATTTTCCGCCAATTCAGCGCGATAAGACTTGGCGAGGTTGGTCATCCCGTCAAAATCCCGCGCGCCCCAGACATAGACCCATTGCCAGATTTGATTAACCCGCATCTTGGCCTGTTTCTCGGGCGTGCCTGCTGCGATTAACGCCGCGCGCAATGCATCACGACTGAGGCCAACGATATTCGTCAGGCCTGTTTCGGGCAGTTTGCGCGGAATGGTCAAAACATCCTGCGTGATCGGGGCGCTGGCTTGGGTCATTTTCATTGTCCTTTGAGGCGGCGCACACATAGCCGCAAATCCGCCTCAAAGCAAATCAAAGAACATGTTTGGCTTAATTGCCTTGGCAGCGTGTTTCCGCATCCTCAACCGCAGCGGTAAAGCCCAAGAGCGAGAATGTATCCTCTGTCTGCGTGCCGCGGCTAGAGCGAGCGGTCAAAACCGCTTCTGCGCCGCGCTTCATCGCGGTTACAATGGATTGATCATCCTGCGGGGACGCGGCCCATGCCATCTCACCTTGGGTAAACAGCGAATAGGACGCATCGCCAATTTCCATCTCAACAGTGGAATTTTCGGCAAATGGATAGCCACCGGTAAAGGATACCTCAAACCGGCGATCTTGATTCGGCCAGAAACTGACAAACAGCAAAATTTCGCCGCGGTTCACCGAAACTGGGTTTCCATCACGCGTATTGACGGTTTCGCGCGGCGCACTCACAACCCAACACACGGCAGGGTCAGATTGGACAAAGACACTCCAATCCGTTTGCGCGTTAACACGGTTATCCGATGTCTCTTGTGCGATGGCTGCGGGCGTGAAAGCCAATGCTGCTGCCACCAAAACTGCTATTCTACGACCAGCCATTGCCGATACGCCTCCTGATCTGCTTGTTACTGCCTCAAGCGCGAGATGTATGTCGCCATCATCCCTTCTATTGCGCCTTTACCATTACTCGGACGCAGAATAACCTGAAATCACGATCCCGCGAAAGCCCTTCGCGCGTGAAACTCCAAAATCTTGATCAAAAGGAAGCGCTCATGCCCCAGCCAGATGATACGGCGGAAATTCTCGTTGAATTGCATCGCGGCCCTTTTGCCGAAAGCCAACATCGCGGCCATGCTGTTGTGGTGGATCATGCAGGGACAATTTTGGGGGCGTGGGGCGATCCGTCCAAAATTATTTTACCCCGCTCAAGCAGCAAGATGATCCAAGCCTTACCTCTCATTGAAAGCGGTGCGGCGGATCACTTTGGTCTGAGCCAAGCGCAGCTGGCTTTGTCTTGTGCCTCCCATAATGGGGCAAAGGTGCATACGGATATGGTCGCAGCATGGTTGGATCATTTGGGCCTTCAAGAGGCAGATTTGCGCTGTGGCCCACAAATGCCCGATGATCGCGCCGCGCGAGAGGATTTGATCAAATGCGACTGTGCACCAAATCAGGGGCATAATAATTGCTCGGGCAAACATTCAGGATTCTTGACGCTGAACAAACATTTGGGCGGCGGCAGCGAATATATTGAAGCTGATCATCCCGTGCAAAAAGCGGTTCTTGAAGCTTTTGAAGATGTGACAGGCGAAACCAGTGCAGGCTATGGGATTGATGGCTGCTCTGCCCCTAATTTTGCCTGCTCCCTTTTGGGGCTTGGTCGGGCGATGGCGCGTTATGCAGGTGCAAACCCTGATGGCGCGGCCCGCGAGGCGGCAATGGCAAAACTGCATCGCGCTATGGCCACCCACCCCATTTTGGTTGCGGGTGAAGGGCGCGCCTGCACCGACCTGATGGCGGCGATGGGGGGCCGCGTTGCGGTGAAAACAGGGGCCGAGGCCGTTTTTGTGGCAATCATTCCCGAAAAGAAAATCGGCATTGCCCTGAAAATCGAAGATGGCGGCACCCGCGCCTCAGAAGCCGTAATCACGCAATTGCTGATCGGGGCGGGTGTGTTGGATGCAGCCAGCCCCGTTGCAAAACGCTTAACCTATGGGCCAATCACCAATCGCCGTGATGTTGAAACAGGTTTTATTCGCCCTGTCGAAAGCGTGCGAGATTGGCGATTATCCTAAGCCTTGTGCCGCCTCTTTTGGCAGAAAGATCTCCATCGCTTCGCGCAGATCAGCGCGGCTTAATGGTTTGGGAATGTGATGGTTTACGCCTGCCGCGCTCATCTTAGCGCGGTCATCCTCCATGACATGGGCTGTCATGGCGACAATCGGCACGGGCGGCAAACCTTCGGATTTTTCCAAGGCACGGATATGGGTTGTGGCCTCTATCCCATCCATCTGCGGCATGGAAACATCGGTAAAAATCATATCAGGGCGGCGCGCCTCATACTGCGCGACCAACGCGGCACCCGTGGCGACCAAAACCAAATCAACCCCCAATGGGTCAATCAGTTTGCGAAAAAGCATCTGGTTGGTCGCATTGTCCTCAGCGGCCAGAATATAGGGCAGCGCGGGGGTTTGGTCGGGGGCCTGCTCAATCGGGGCAATCGGCGGTGCATCAACCACAACCTGTGCAGCGGAAAGGGGCAAGGTGACGGTAAATCGGCTGCCGTGACCGAGGGTTGACGTCACCGAAACATCCCCACCCATCAGCGTTACCAAGCTGCGTGTGATCGCCAGACCAAGGCCTGTCCCCTCAAAACGGCGATTATTTTGATCCTCAACCTGATTAAATTCGCCAAAGATATGATCCAACATATCCTCGGCAATACCGATGCCCGTATCCTCGACCCATAGGGTGAGCGCAGGCGTGTTTTCGTCACCCTCAGCGACCCAAGACAGGCCAACACGGACATGGCCCGCTTCGGTAAACTTCACCGCATTTCCCACCAGATTGATCAAAATCTGGCGAATTCGGGCGGGATCCCCATGAATCAGCTTAGGAAAATCTGACTCAATCTCCGTCAAAAGCCTCAAATCACGTTCTACGCAAGACGCCTGCAAAAGCTTGATCACATCCTCGACCAACGCGATCAGATCAAAATCTGAATTGTGAATCTCAAGGCGATGTGCCTCGATTTTTGAATAATCCAGAACATCGTTAATCACCGCCAAAAGCGCTTGTGCGGAGCTTCGGATAGTATCCACGAAGTGGGTTTGCTCGCTGTCCAGTGCCGTATCGCGCAACAATTCCGTCATGCCCATTACGCCATTCATGGGCGTGCGAAACTCGTGGCTCATATTTGCCAGAAATGCCGATTTTGCCCGATTTGCCGCCTCGGCACGATCCCGCGCCTCTCGCAAGCTGGCCTCGCGGCGCATGGTTTGGGTGATGTTCAGCGCCAAGGTCACGATGTCACCCTCGGGCGTATGTCGATCAACAAGTCGGATATAGGCCCCGTTCCAAAGCCGCAGAACTTGGTCAGGGATAATGGGCTGACACCACCGATCAAGCATCTTGGCGACCCAATCACTGGGGGGCACCCCCTCAAGATCTACCAGACCCTCATCAGCGGCCACCTTCAAAACGGCCGCATATTCGGCGCCTGGCCCCACATCAACCACGCCATCAAAGGCGCCTAAAAATGCGGGATTGGCTGCGACCATGCGCCAATCGCTATCAAACACCGCAAAGCCATCGGTGATTGCGCGCAGTGAATCCCAAAGGCGGCGTTCGGCTATCTCGGCTTTGGATGTGACAAGTTCCAACTTGGCCTCCACCCGTTCAGCCCGCCCCTCAAGCTGCTGTTCCCGCGCGCGTTGTGCGATGACCTGATGGCTTAAATGGTCGGCGTGCTGGGCCAGTTTGCGATGCGCCGCGTAAAGTTCCTCTGATCGTTGGGCAAGCAACCGTTCCGCCTGAAGGCGCAAGCGCCGTTCCTGCGTCAGGCTTTTATCCATCCCGAATCCGTAGATCGTCACCGCTTTGCCCTCATGGATCTCTAGGCCAATCTCGCAAATCAGAGTGAACAGAATGTTAAAAAGCCCGCCCCCCATAAGGGGAGGCGGGTCAGGAATTCCCAAATATCTGGCGCAGATTAATGGGCGCTAAAGCGAAGCGGGCGCACCTGCTGGAACAACCCAGTCGCTTTGAGTGCATCCACCGCAGCAGCGGGGGGTTGTTCGTCCAGATACAGCATCGCAATCGCCTGATGCCCTTTTGAGGCACGGCCCAAGGTGAAATTGGCGATGTTGACGTTCATCTCACCCATCGTGCGGCCCAATGTGCCGATGATGCCTGGAACGTCCTCATTGGTGGTATAGAGCATATGTTCACCGATCTCGGCATCAATGTTGATGCCTTTGATCTGAATGAACCGTGGCTTGCCATCCGAGAACACCGTGCCTGCAATAGACCGCTCTTTTGAGGCTGATTTCACATTGAGGCGAATATAGCCATCAAACACACCTGATTTATCCTGAGTGACAGTCGATAATTCAATCCCGCGCTCTTTGGCGATAATCGGTGCGGAGACCATATTCACATCAGGGTTGGTCGCCTTCATGACACCTGCAATCGCGCCACAATTCAGCGCCTTGAGATTCATATCTTTCACAACGCCGTTATAGGTGATCTCGATTGTCTCAATCGCGTCTTCGGTCAACTGACCGACAAAACTGCCCAGATGCTCGGCCAACTTCAACCATGGCCCCATGACACGCGCTTCTTCCGCTGTCACAGAAGGCATGTTCAGCGCGTTGGTTACGGCACCTGTCAGCAGATAATCCGCCATTTGTTCGGCAACTTGCAGCGCCACATTTTCCTGTGCCTCAGTCGTGGCAGCGCCCAAATGCGGGGTCACGACCACGTTTTCAAGATTGAACAATGGGTTCTCGGTTGCAGGTTCTTCTTTGAAAACGTCAAAGGCGGCGCCTGCCACATGGCCTGATTTAATCAATTCAGCCAAAGCAGCCTCATCCACCAAACCACCGCGGGCGCAGTTGATGATGCGCACCCCTTTCTTGGTTTTGGCCAAATTTTCAGCCGATAGGATATTTGCCGTCTTTTCGGTGAAGGGCACATGCAGCGTGATGAAATCAGCGCGCGCCAACAGCTCGTCCAGTTCTACCTTGGTGACACCGATTTGCGTGGCGCGTTCTTCAGAGAGGAACGGGTCATAAGCCACAACCTTCATCTTGAGGCCAAGCGCACGTGAGCAGACGATCGCCCCAATATTGCCCGCGCCAATAACGCCCAAGGTTTTGCCTGTCAGCTCAACCCCCATAAAGCGGGATTTCTCCCATTTGCCCGCATGGGTCGAGGCGTTGGCCTCGGGGATTTGGCGCGCAACGGCAAACATCATCGCAACCGCATGCTCTGCGGTGGTGATGGAGTTGCCGAACGGCGTATTCATCACGATGATGCCTTTTTTCGAGGCTTCGGGGATATCCACATTATCTACGCCGATCCCTGCGCGGCCAATGACCTTTAGGTTATCGGCAGCCGCGATGATCTTTTCCGTAACTTTGGTCGCAGAACGAATTGCCAAACCATCATATTGGCCGATGACCTCAAGCAGCTTGTCTTTGTCTTTGCCAATGCTTGGGTCAAAGGTCACATCAATGCCGCGATCTTTGAAAATCTGAACGGCTGCATCCGAGAGTTTATCGGAAATCAATACTTTAGGAGCCATGATAGGGCCTCATATGTTCGAAATGGGAAAGGGTCTGGCCGCAGGGATCACACCCGCATTGCGGCCAGAAAAAGGGGTTTAAGCCGCAGCAGAAAGCGCCGCGATTTCNGTTTCAAACGCCCAATCAAGCCATGGCAGCATGGCTTCGATATCGGCGGTNTCCACCGTGGCACCGCACCAAATACGCAGACCCGCAGGTGCGTCTCGGTAGGCCCCGATATCGAGCGCGATACCTTCGCCTTCGAGACGTTTTGCAACCGCCTTGGCGAAGGCTGCGCCATCCGTAATGCGCGGATCCGTGAATTTCAGGCAAACGCTCGTGTTCGAGCGTGTCGCGGGATCTTCGGCCAGATTGTCAATCCAATCGCGAGACGCGCAGAAATCGAAAATCGCCTGCGCGTTCGCGTTGGCCCGTGCCATCAAAGCGGGCAATCCACCGATGGATTTGGCCCAATCAAGCGCGACCAAATAATCTTCAACGGCGAGCATGGACGGGGTGTTGATCGTTTCCCCCTTAAAGATGCCCTCAATCAATTTGCCGCCTTTTGTCATGCGGAAAATCTTGGGCAACGGCCATGCAGGTGTGTAGCTTTCAAGCCGCTCAACCGCGCGCGGGCTGAGGATCAACATGCCATGGGCAGCCTCACCGCCCATGACCTTCTGCCAAGAGAAGGTGGTGACATCGAGCTTGTCCCATGGCAAATCCTGCGCAAAGGCCGCCGAGGTTGCATCGCAAATGGTCAAGCCTGCGCGATTGGCAGGGATCATGTCGCCATTGGGCATCTTTACACCCGAGGTCGTGCCGTTCCATGTGAACACAACATCCGTGTCATAATCGACCGCGCCCATGTCAACGATCTGGCCATAATCGGCGTTCAGAACAGTCGCATCGAGTTTCAGTTGTTTGACAACATCACTGACCCAACCTGCACCGAAGCTTTCCCAAGCGACCATTGTGCAGGGGCGCGCACCCAAGAGCGACCACATGGCCATCTCAACCGCGCCTGTGTCAGAAGCGGGCACGATGCCAATGCGATAGTCAGCAGGCACGCCCAGAATTTCACGAGTCTGGTCAATCGCGGCAGCAAGCTTTGCCTTGCCAATCGCAGCGCGGTGCGACCGACCCAAAGGGGCGTCAGCCAGTTTATCCAATGTCCAGACGGGGGGTTTGGCGCAGGGGCCAGACGAAAAACGCGGATTAGCCGGCCGCGTTGCCGGAGTGGTCAAAGCCATGATGTGATACCCTCACAGATATATGCCCCTCGTTGGGGAGGGGTGTCCCATCTGCGCTGCTATACCTATGTTGCACGGCGCGCAAGTCGGAAAATAAATCAAAAGAGTCGCAGTTGATGACTGGCTCAAACGGCCAAAGGCGGAGATGCGCAGCGCAAAAATAAACAAGTAACCCAATGTCTTTAAATTGTGACAATCATATGTCAGATTTAATTTACAGGTTTTCCTTGCGCCAACGGGGTATTTCGCGCTAAAGATGAGTGGTAAATGCTTATTCACGCCTTGGGTGCAAAGTGGAAGATTTCTCACAAACACGCCAGTTCAGCCTCAAGGATTTTGTGCCTTTCCAAATGGCTGTCATCGCAAGCGCCCTGTTTCAGAACCTGATGCGGGATGCAGATTTACAGGTTCCAGAATGGCGCATCATGATGGCTTTACCTGAGAATCAACCCTGTTCCTCGCATGATCTATGCATTTTGACCGCGATGGATGCCGCACGGGTCAGCCGCGCACAGCGCCGCCTCGAAGATCTCGATATGATCAATGTTTCGACCGATGCAGTGGATCGCCGCCGTTTGGTGGTGCGCCTGTCCGAAAAAGGGAATGAGGAAATCCGCCGCCTTCAAGCCGCCGCTCTAGAAGCGGAAACCGATCTTCTAGACCGCCTCGGCCCAGATGAACGCGCCCAATTGCGCACAGTCGTCTCTGATCTTTACGCGCGCGGCTAATCAGCCAAGATTTGCTGCAACAGCCGCCCGTCTGGCCGCTCCAATTCCTCGATCACATCGAAGTGATGCAAGCCCGCTAGATGCATCGCTTCAATTTCAACACCAGCGCCATGCCAAATATTCGCCAAAAGATCATTTTGACGGATGAATTCGGGCCGCTCATCGCCCCCCACTACGGCAACGAATCGCGCGGTCTTTCGCGGCAGCAACAATGCGGGGCTTTCCCGCATGGCTTCCTCTAAGGTCAAACGCAGGTCTTGGTTGATTTCTGTGTTCAGCAAAGGCCGTAAATCATGCACGCCCGAGATTGACATCACCTGAACCACGCGAGAGGCGACCGCGTCAGGCAAAACGCCTTCGCACATCATGCGAGTGGCTAAATGCCCGCCTGCCGAATGGCCCGTGATTCGGATTGGCCCTTCCACCAAACCCGCCGCATGGCAAACAGCGCGCATCATTTCATCGGTGATTTGAGCAATCCGCGCCTCGGGTGCGAGTGTGTATGACGGCAGGGCCACGGCTTGCCCCGCGTCTCGCAGGGCGCGGGCCAAATGGCTAAATTCGCGCGGCGAGAACCGCCGCCAATAGCCACCGTGAATAAAAATAGTCAGACCTTTGGGCGCGCCATCAGGCATGAATAGATCAAAATACTGGCGCGGGCCTGTCCCATAGTGATGCGTGACCGGCGGATAGGTCGCGCGAAAACTGGCTGCGGCTTCTGTCCAACGTGTGATGAACCCATCTGCATCGGGGATATAGGCCCCGTTTTGATAGGCATCATCGAAATCTGTAATCTTAACCATGGCCGCCTCGTCTGCGTGAATTCGCCTCACTTTTGCACAGGATAAGAAATTGGCAAGGGCAAGCACTAGTTGCGAGTCATTCGCAACTTCTTGACTTTTTGCGAATGATTATCAATATCATCTTTGTGGCGGCAATGATGGCCCGCAAGGGCCTATGTCTTTCGATATTGGAGAAGCTTTCATGCGTTTCCTACGCATTTTGACAGTGATGCTGCTGCCCGTTCTGGCCGCACCCGCCCTTGCGCAATCTGCACCCATCAAAGTGGTCGCTACCACAGGGATGATCGCAGATGCCGCCAGTCAGATCGGGGGGGATTTGATCGAATTAAAGACCCTCATGGGTGCGGGCGTTGATCCGCATTCTTTTCGGCAAACCCGTTCGGATATTCTGGCATTAATGAATGCGGATCTAATCCTATGGAATGGGCTTTATCTTGAGGCGCAACTTGAGCCGCTCCTGCTTGATCTTGGGCAATCCCGCACTGTTGTCGCGGTGGCAGAGGCTATCCCACAAGACAGATTGCGCAGTCATCCAGAGTATGAAGATCGATTTGACCCCCATGTCTGGATGGATCCGACCCTATGGCGCACAGTTGTTTTAGCCGTGCGCAATGCATTGAGTGCGTCATATCCCGAAGGCGCTGCCATTTTCGAAGCGAATGCCGCACAGCATTTGGCCGAAATTGATCGCCTAGCCGCCTATGCCCAAAGCAGCCTCTCAAGCGTCCCCGAAGCAGCGCGGGTTCTGGTCACAGCCCATGATGCCTTTGGCTATTTTGGCCGCGCTTTTGATTTCGAGGTTTTGGGCATCCAAGGCATCTCGACCGCATCAGAAGCAGGGCTTTTGCAAATCTCAACCTTGGTCGACACGCTGGTGGCGCGCCAAATTGGGGCCATTTTTGTTGAAAGCTCTGTATCTGACCGCAATATTCGCGCCCTCCAAGAAGGTGCGGCTGCCCANGGTCACGCGGTCGCCATCGGGGGCGAGCTTTNTTCAGACGCGATGGGGCCAGAAGGCAGCTATGAAGGCACCTATATCGGGATGTTGGATCATAACATCACCACCATCACCCGCGCCCTTGGGGGCACAGCCCCTGAAGGTGGGATGAATGGCGCGTTAACCCCTTAGCGGCAAGGAATTGGCCATGTTACGGCTTCATCAGAACGACCAACCCCTCGATCCGCAAAGCCCGCTGGCCATACGCGGCCTCAGCGTCAGCTATGGGGAAAAGCCCGCGCTTTTCTCGGTCGATCTTACGGTGGCGCCCCGCTCAATGACGGCCATCATCGGGCCAAATGGCGCGGGCAAATCGACCTTACTTAAAGCGGCGCTGGGGGTCGTTCCGCGTCTCTCGGGGCAAGTATCGATTTTCGGACGCGCTCTGGCCTCTGAACGCCACCGCATTGCCTATGTGCCACAGCGCGCCAGTGTCGATTGGGATTTTCCTGCGAGTGTGCGCGATGTGGTCTTGATGGGCCTCTATGGGAAAATAGGGCTTCTGCGCCGTATCAGCCGTGACGATCAGGCCATAGCCGAGGATGCTTTGGCACGGGTCGGGATGCAGGACTTTGCCCATC
>BB_Man_B_Liq_inBBDRAFT_1000129_pt1 | contig 12980 bp, 14 predicted proteins | sample BBManParaguerPR_4_FD_10244 | JGI IMG/M metagenome (IMG submission 10244) | reverse complement strand
CGCAAGAGCCCTAATACGAACATGACGAGGCCTGCGAGCACTATGGCTGAAAGGGTCAGTAAATAGCCTTGGTAGTAATCCCCGCCCGCAAGGGTGGTGACGGCGGTCAAAATCACAACCACCAAACTGTATCCAGGCCCCGCAATGGTAACATGCGACCCCCCGAATAATGCCACGACAACCCCCCCAACAATTGCAGACACAATACCAGCGCTTGGCGGCATGCCGCTAGCAATAGCAAGGCTCAGACCAAGTGGTAGCGCGATCAGTGACACTACAAATCCTGCAAAAACATTCTTATGCAGACTCCCTATGAAAGACGTTTTAGGCATTCTGCTTCTTTTTGGGCCTGATGATGAGTAGCTCACAGGGAAGGTCAGACAATATGAACTCTATATCACGGGTTATAATTCGTTTGAATATTGAGGAGTGCTTTTCGGCATTCAATACAAGCAGATCTGCTCTGCTGATTTCGGCATAATGACCTATAGAATAGCCTCGTTTACCGAAAATAGGCTGGGTTCTATAAGAGATACCTTCTTTAAATGAGGCCGGAACGGCCGCAACAATCGACCGAACCCTTTCGTCTTCTCGCAGCTCTAATTGATGTTTTTTTCGCAGCGACTTTACTAGAGACCTGTCGTCGTCAACGGCTACTTGAACTTTGCTTGGCGCAATTTCTTCTACGATGGTAAGTTGGCGAGCGCCAAGTCTTTGCCCTACAAAGAAAGCGGCATTGATGGCGTCGGCGGTGTAGTCTGAAAGCACGCCATTAACCACCACGTGCTTACAGGCAACCCGTTCGCGCGAGGCATTGGTTAACAAGAGGACCGAACAATTTACGCGACGCGTGAGTTTTCGTGCAACCGATCCGACATAAAATCTAAAAAGGGTCTCATGGCGTTGAGCACCTATCATCAAGAGGTCTATATTGAGGGCGTCGCATTGATCGTAAATCGTTTGAAAAGGATCTCCTTCTCTCCAGAGCACTTCACTGACCACTTCGGCATTGGGTATTTGATCGAGCAAAGTAGATAGCGCAGCCTTTTTCTTTTCAGTGCAAGCCCCCACGTGTAAGAGGGTGAGTTCAGCACCAAGAAAGCGGCACACCCTGAACACCTCGTATAAATTGTTTTCTAGGTTTGGCGAAAAAGCAAACCCAAAAAGCACCTTTTTGAACAGCACGGGCGAAGAAGAAATTGGGCGAACAGACATTAGAAACAGCTTTTTCAGCGAGTTTCTGAAGGTACTAAATATTGCTTAGTCGTTAAGCTTTAATACCGCCATAAAGGCTTGTTGCGGAATCTCGACATTACCAATTTGTCGCATACGCTTTTTACCCTTCTTTTGCTTTTCAAGCAGTTTTCGCTTTCTCGAGATGTCCCCTCCATAGCATTTAGCGGTAACATCTTTTCTCAAAGCTTTTATCGTTTCACGTGAAATGATCTTTGCTCCGATTGCGGCTTGAATCGGAATGTCGAACTGCTGTCTAGGAATCAACTCTTTGAGCTTTTCACACATCTTCTTACCGATGTTGTGGGCGTTGTCGAAATGCACTAGCGCAGATAGGGCGTCAACGGTTTGAGCGTTGAGAAGGATGTCAACCCTTACTAGCTTAGACTCCCGCATTCCGATAGGACTATAGTCGAAAGAGGCGTAGCCCTTAGAAATGGTTTTAAGGCGATCGTAAAAATCAAAAACGATTTCTGCCAGCGGCATGTCAAAGTTGAGCTCTACGCGCTCTGGGGTCAAATAGGTTTGGTTGGTGATCACTCCGCGTTTGTCGATACAGAGTGACATCACGTTTCCGACAAAATCAGCTTTGGTAATAATTGAAGCTTTAATGTAGGGTTCTTCGACGCGGTCAAGCACTGAAGGTTCTGGAAGGTCAGACGGATTGTTTACGATTACCGCTTTCTCGGGATCTTTTTTGGTGAAGGCGTGATAGCTCACATTGGGAACGGTGGTGATCACCGTCATATCAAACTCGCGCTCAAGACGTTCTTGAACAATCTCCATGTGCAACATGCCTAAGAACCCGCAACGAAACCCAAAACCTAGGGCGGCAGAACTTTCAGGCGCAAACACTAGGGACGCATCATTGAGTTGCAGTTTCTCCATTGAAGAGCGCAACTCTTCGTAATCTTCAGTATCAACAGGATAGATTCCTGCAAACACCATGGGTTTTACTTCTTCAAAACCCGATATCATTTCTGTAGACGGACGCTCTGTTAGCGTAATGGTGTCACCTACTTTTACTTCGCGCGCATCTTTGATTCCTGTGATAAGATAACCCACATCGCCCGTACCCACTTGGCTTCTTTTCTCTTGCTTTAGCTTCAGAGCACCAATCTCGTCTGCGAAATAGCTTTTGCCCGTCGCCATGAATTTGATGCGCTCACCAGTTTTCAGGCTACCGTTAAGCACCCTGAAATAGGTCTCTACCCCTCGAAATGGATTGTATACTGAATCAAAAACAAGGGCTTGAAGAGGAGCTTCAACATCTCCCTTGGGGGCAGGGATTCGCTCTATAATAGCGGACAAAACATCTTCAATTCCCAGGCCGGTTTTTCCGCTCGCGTGAATTACTTCGTCAGGAGAACATCCTAAGAGGTTCACAATGTCATCGGTCACCTCTTCGGGATTGGCGCTCGGCAAGTCTACTTTGTTGAGCACCGGAATGATTTCAAGGTCGTTCTCTAAGGCTAAGTAGAGATTTGAGATGGTTTGTGCCTGTATGCTTTGTGCGGCGTCAACAACCAATAGAGCCCCTTCGCAGGCCGCAATAGACCTTGAAACTTCATAAGAAAAGTCAACGTGACCAGGAGTATCGATAAGGTTGAGTACGTACTCCTCTCCCTTATAGGTGTAGTTCATTTGAATCGCATGACTTTTAATAGTAATACCGCGTTCTCGTTCTAGGTCCATGTTGTCGAGAAGTTGGTTTTGCTTCTCGCGCTCTGTGACAGCGCCGGTAGAATCCAAAAGGCGATCGGCCAAGGTGCTTTTACCGTGGTCAATATGAGCGATGATACAAAAGTTGCGAATATTCTTCATGTACGACTCGAATGGCACTGTTCTTCAGGAGAACAAAGATAATCCATAATTTTGCGGTAAATCTTGAGCCCGTGCCTAAAATCGGAGAAATAAATTTGCCAGAATTCCCGCTATTGCTGGCGCCCATGGAAGACGTTAGTGATCCTCCGTTTCGGGCGCTTTGTAAAGAGCAGGGGGCAGATGTAGTATACACCGAGTTTATTTCTTCAGAAGGGCTTATTCGCAACGCCTCGAAGTCTACCATAAAGCTTGACATTTATGAAAAAGAGCGGCCAGTAGGCATCCAAATCTTTGGGGCCGAGCTAGACTCCATGTTAGAGGCCGTTGACATTGTAGAGCAGACCGGTCCAGACATTATAGACATCAACTTCGGATGTCCAGTAAAAAAGGTCGTATGTAAAAATGCAGGTGCGGGAATCTTACGTGACATTCCGCTTATGGTGAAACTGACAGAAGCGATTGTAAAACGCACCAAGCTGCCGGTAACTGTAAAAACACGATTGGGCTGGGACAGTGATTCTATAAAAATTGTAGAGGTGGCTGAACGCCTTCAAGACGTCGGGATAAAAGCAATTTCTATTCACGGAAGAACAAGAGTTCAGATGTATAAAGGCGATGCAGATTGGAGGCCGATCGCTGACGTGAAGAACAATCCACGAATGCATATTCCGGTTTTCGGAAACGGTGATGTTGCGACTCCTGAGGCTGCCAAGAGGATGAGAGACGATTTCGGACTCGACGGCGCAATGATTGGACGCGCCTCTATAGGTAACCCCTGGTTTTTCGCAGAGGTTAAACACTATCTAGAACACGACACCCATTTGGCCCCTGTAAACATGGAGGCTAGGGTTGAGGCGGCCAAAAGGCACTTACAAATGTCCATTGACTGGAAAGGAGAAAAGCTTGCTGTATTTGAAACCCGAAGACACTACACCAACTATTTTAAAGGTATTCCAAACTTTAAAGAACTGCGCATGAAGATGGTGAGTTCAGACACCTCTGAAGAAGTTTTCGAGGCCCTCGAAGAGGCGCGTTTGAGGTTTGCCGACCACGACTTTTCAGTTAGCGCCGTCTAAGCGGAGTGGCTACAACCAGCGCTACCGAAGAGCTTATCGCCCCAAGAACCAGCAACGTTATCGCTACTAATCCGATTTGAGACACGTCTAATGAGACCGGATACGCCAAGTTTGGAGCTACTTTGACCCACCCAAATAGAGCTTGCATCCACACCACTACGACCCCGATCACAATCCCTATTACTGTCCCGAAGACCACTTGAAACCACCCGAGCAAAAAGAACACCATTCGTATGGCCGCTGGGGTCATTCCCAATTGTTTAAACACGGGGAGCTGGTATTGTTTGTCTAAAAGAATCACGTTTAACGCCCCGGCCAAATTGAAAAGCGCTAAGATTAGAATTAGGGTAAAGATGATATAGGTGGCGACATACTCTGAATTGAGCAGTTTAAAAAGCGCAGCGTTAGATTCCGCTCTTGAGCGCAGGAGTATATCATCGCCAAAAACGTCCGCAACGAGGGCTCTTAAATCCTTTTCGTCAAGAGCAGAGTTTGACAAGTTAAGCTGTGTAACCCACCATCCGCCCTTCAGTTCGAGGAGAGCTAATGCGCTAGTATATTCTATCACCACTGTTGGTGTGTCGTTGGCCTCCGGAGATTGAAACACGCCAGCGACAACCCCGTTTATAGCATTGAGGGGAGAGCTTCCAAAACCTAAGGCAAGCGCACTACTACTGCGCTTCGGTATACTTACTGAAACCGTTCTTGAGTCGTCAGGATGAAGGCCGCTTTGCCTATAAAGAGCCAAGTTAATAAGCAGGCTGTCTTGCGAAGGCTTAGGAATCCCATAAAGGAGTTCTTGTGTAGTTTCGTGTTCAAGCGGATACGCTTCAAACCATCCAATCGCGGCATTTTCGTCCCACTGAAGCACCGCTTGTTTTTTTAAAACAGGGGTTGCTTGAACGCCACCATCGCCTAGACGCTGAACTTGTTGAGGGGTAATTTGGAACACACCATTTTGCTTGGCGATTAAGGTGTACTCAGGACTGTTCTGTTCAGCATAAGACAGGCTGTACTCTTTAAGCCCGCTAAATGCAGAGAGGACAATCAGCAGGGCAGCAGTGGCTACAACGATCACCGACAGGGTGATATAAGCAATAAGGTTAACAACGCTTTGCTGGCTTTTAGAAAAGAGGTAACGCCAAGCGATGTAAATGGCCGCCTTCACTTTTTCTTGCGTCTTACGAGAAGCGAGGGGTCTTCAATGGGGTTGTCGGCGCCTTTAAGGGATCGTTCTACTTTTTCGGCGAGTTCGATAGTGTCGTCAATGTAGAAGAGCAATTCAGGAACCCGTCTCATTTGGTTTTTTGTACGCTGAGCAAGCTCGTGTTTGATGAGAGGTGCATTAGAGGTGACTCCTTCAAGGATGCTCTTTGCCTCATCGGCCGGAAAGATGCTTAAATACACCTTAGCGATCGCCATGTCGACCGTGACCTTAACGGCTGAAACCGAGATGATCAAGCCCTTACCCGGATATTCACTAGCTGACTTTCTAAAGATATCGGCCAGGTCTCTCTGGATTACGGACGCAACTTTTCGCTGTCTTTCACTTTCCATGCGGTAAAAATAGCGATAATAAGCGTCGTCGATCGTTGAGGGCCCTTTTTAGTCTTGGAACACGAAAAAAATAACACTAATTTTGGCGCCCGCTTGGTCCTATAGCTCAGTTGGTTAGAGTAGCTGACTCATAATCAGTTGGTCCCTGGTTCGAGCCCAGGTGGGACCACTTAAAGCGCGAGAACCCGCACCTTATTGGTGCGGGTTTCTTTTTTATCGAAAAGACCGAATTTAGCCCACGCACTAGTGGCAAGAATCGTCAAAAAAAATCTTGGTTCTTCTTAATCACCTCGTCGAAGAGGCGTTTCACTTGTAAGTCGCCTAGACCGTAAACAGCCTCTTTTTGACAGAATTCTATAAAAACTTCCCCAAAGTTTAAAGTATTTAAGCTTCTCATTATTTCTACGAGGGATAAATAGGGTCTGCTTTGCTCTATAGACGATGTATTCATGTCTCTGAAAGCTATAGCCGCAGGCAGTATGTATTCACTTAAATCAGACAAGCTTTCGACATAGCGGATTAACTCATCCGAGTCGTCTAAGGAATATGCCTGCCATAGCGGAGCGATCTTTGACGGGTCTACGGGTAGTCTTTCCTTAAAAACTGTTCTTAATGACCCTCGAGAAAGTCTACCAAAACTATATTTAGCGGGCCCAAAAGGTTTTGCCCAAGAAACACGGCCTTGAAACCCACAGATATTAAGAAAGTGACAAACAAACCAGAAATTAGTCTGACAAAATAAATCCTCTTCAAACCAAAGAACAATTTCTAATTCATCGCTATTCATTTCGATGTTCAATAAAGGAACTACCAAATCTGTCCTATAGGCATGCTTTATTGAAGAGTCATAGGTGTCAGACAAATAACCCTCTCTAGACTCAAAAAACACCCCTAAGTCATCAGCACCTTTTGGACCCTCAATAAGACATTCATTAAACACCAAGGTTGCGCCTGTAAGATCGACGGGAAATTGCTCGTGAAGTGAATCACCATTAAGAATATGAATAAAAGAGTCGGCCATCTGCTACTATTGAATACAAAAGTAACTCCTAAAGCGGCGGCCAACTAAAGTTAAAGGTTGCGCCAAGGATTAAGACGATTAAATCTTTTTGTTACTAATAGATACAGCACCAACCACAAGGTGCCAAGAGGCAACAACCACAGTATGATAAGGAATAAATTTTCCGACCTTCTTGAAGTTATCGAAGCAATTTTCTTTTGGAGCGAATAAACTTTTAAGTCTTTCATAATGAAATACTTATTCAAAAGTATACCCCTTTAAACGGCGTTGAGTTACGCGGACTTTAAATCAACATTAAGTGTCATATATGATTTGAGTGCCGCAAGGCAGAATCAAACCACCTTATTTCCTTTTAGGTCGTTACAATTCTTACACAACGTCTGTAGGTTTTCAAATTGATTTCCCCCTCCTTTTGATACAGGAAAGATGTGGTCAATAACAAGATTGCTTTGGGCCCCGCAAAAGCGACACCTCCATCCATCTCGCTCGAACACTTTTAAACGTTTAGAGGAAGAGATCCGTCTTGCCTTCTTTTTTCGATTCGGAACGGACAAGAGCGTCTTATACGCGTCAACATCAACACCTAACCTCTGGCTGTTTCGCTGCAATTCTTTTGAGGCCCTTTTGTTAGTAGCATAGAAAATGAAGAATAAGCCGCCGCCTAATAACCCGATCAAATAAAGTGCCGCAAGAAGACTAGACATGAGGCGTTGCTGCTTCTAAAGGTTTATAGCTTGCCCATAACGCATAAGGTACCCGCCCAATCGCCTTTGGCGTCTATTTGAGTCCACTGAACATTTTGGAAACCTGCATCAACAAAGCACGAAACCCACTCATTAATACTTAAAAGCGTCATGGGACTAATCTGGGTTTTTTCAGGCCAGTTATGAGAACTTTGGTTTTCAGCGTAAAAGTCAACCCCCACAACCAAAACACCTCCTTTATTTAGCCACGATGCGCTGATATGTTTCAAAAGGTCTTGAGGCTTTTCGAGATAATAAAAAACCTCCATGCTATGTACAACATCAAAAGGTTGATCCGGAGTCCATACCAAAAGGTTGTCTTGAATATAGGCGCCTTGAGGGTCAATCGCACGGGCTTTTTCGATCATTTGACGTGAGCCGTCAACGCCTGCGGCTTTGGTGCAAAGAGGATTCGAAGAAACCTTTCTCACCACCCATCCGTTGCCGCAACCAGCATCTAAAAATCGAAAGGATCGGTCTGTCGGCAGCGCAAGTTGAAGCATTTGATTTACTGAAGACTGGTGTCCGGATGCCATACCTTCATCTCTTCCGCTTTCGGCCCATTCGCCAAAAACCTCAATGGGAGCACGTTTTGCCATGTAACTGTTTTTTGAAACAGAAAGGTACTTAAAACCTGAAGCACGTTAAAAACCATTACCTTGAATGTTCTGATGAAACGACTAAAAAAAACAGCGATCAAGATTGGCATTCTTTTGACAGCCATTATCGCTATTGGTCTTATAGTCGGTAAAATTTATTCTGAACCCATCCCTGCAGGAGAAAAAGGACCACAAGCTGACTTGTTGGCAAACAAAATGTTAGAGGCGTTGAATGCGGACGGATTTAAAGCCCTAAATCAAATCTGCTTCTCTTTTGGCGGACACGATTATCAATGGAATAAGGCGGAGAATAAGGTAGACGTTTCATGGGATGACTATCGAATTGCTTTAGATCTTGAGGACTCTTCGAAATCAGAGGTTTACCAAAACGGGGAAAGTGTCACAAAAAAGCAGCCACTCATCGACAAGGCTACGGCTTATTTCTACAACGACAGCTATTGGCTAGTAGCCCCATTTAAGGTCTTTGACCCAGGCGTTGAGCGGAGGTTGGTTTGTCTTGAGAGCGGAACACAAGCCCTGTTGATCACCCATACTTCAGGAGGGGTAACGCCAGGAGACAGCTACCTGTGGTTGTTAGACGAGCAGTTCAGGCCAATCGCTTTTAAAATGTGGGTTTCTATTATACCCATAGGTGGGTTGAAGGCCACCTGGGAAGATTACAAAACAGTAAATGGAGTCCCTTTTGCCACAAGGCATCGCATCGGACCCGTGAGCCTCTTCATTAAAAAGCTCGAAAGTAAGATTAGAATGAGCGACTAAGTCCAACGGTCCAAATGAAGTCTCCTCCGTTTGAAAGGGTTTGATTAGCAAACGCTTTAAGGGTAAACTTTGGGGCTACCTCATACCCAAAGGTTTGAGAAAGGCCAAAGCCGTTATCTAGATCGAGGACCCAGACCTGCGAATAGCTACTGAATTTCTTGTACGAATAGGCTCCGCCAGCGGTAAAAAAATTGATCTCTAAATCGAGGTTGCGCCCTTTTCCATGTAAGTACATGCTGCGCACTGACCAACGCTCATTGATCTGATAATCTGTTAGCACCTCTTGCGCAAAGAACGAATCTACCGAGTAATCGTCATTGATTTGAATGGCCGGAAGATGCGTTCCTATAGACAGCTTAAACCTGCTATCAAGAAGTTGGTAGCGGGTCATTATAATGGCATTTCTGGGAACTAAGCTTTCAGCTCGAACGAGCGATAGAAGATGAACAGAAAGTCTTTTTTCACTGCTCGTTCCCATGTTCACGATGAAATGAGGGTCTTCAGAAGTAAAGTTCGGAACGAAAGAGAACCCCCCACTACTCAGTTCGACAGATCCGTATTGAGCATGTAATTGAATAGCTGAGAGCGCAATAGCGAGCGATAAGACGAGTTTTTTCATGGCTTGATTGATGTGCCAAAAGTAGCACAAAAAACCTAGCTGCTCAGTGACTTGCTGAGGTCTTCAAGGGCGACACCTTTTGTCTCAGGCATAACAAAGAGCACCCAAAGCAATTGTAACACCATCATGATAGTAAAAATGGCAAATACCACAGGGGCGCCAATTGAAGAAAACAAAAGCGGCACTAAGGCAGGTATGATTGCTGCGAGTACCCAGTGTGTCGAAGTACCGACCGCTTGCCCTTGAGCGCGCTGCTTGTTCGGAAAAATCTCAGAAATAAACACCCAGATGACTGCCCCTTGTCCAATCGCGTGTGAAGCAATGAATAAGAAGAAGAAAAACGGGATATGAAGCCCCAACCAGTTTGTAGCGAAGCTGTAGGTTACAAGTCCAAGGGACACAATGTAACCCAAAGAGCCGATGAGCATAAGACGCTTTCTTCCAGAGCGATCTATTAGGGCCATGCCTACTANCGTAAAGACAAGGTTGACGACACCGACCCCTATGCTGCTAAGTAGCGCAGTGCTTGCTCCGAGTCCGGCCATCTCAAAAATCCTGGGAGAATAATACAAAAAGGCATTGATGCCAGAGAATTGATTAAAGGCAGCTAAAGCAATAACGAGCCAAAGCTGACGACTGTATTTCTTCTGAAAAACCGACTCCCCTGAAGAGGTGTTTAGGTCATTCTCTATCGCTTTTAATTGATCGGCGGCCTCTTTAGAACTGTATAGGCGCTCAAGCACTTCTTGGGCTTGAACAGAGCGGCCCTTAGACAATAGCCAGCGGGGACTTTGAGGAACCTTTGTCACCAACACGCTGTAAAGTAATGCAGGTACAGCCTCTGCACCTAACATATAGCGCCAGGCATCCGAAGAGATAAGATCGTTGATCAAATAATTAGACAAAAAGGCGATTAAGATTCCGAAAACGAGGTTAGATTGATACAAAACCACCAATCTGCCGCGTTGGGCAGAGGGTGCAATTTCAGAAATATATGCAGGGGCCGCAATGGTTGAAGCGCCTACACCAAGCCCCCCAAGGAACCTGAAAATGGCAAACCAATACGGATTACTTACTACTGCAGAACCAATGGCTGAAATCAAAAAGAACAACCCAATAAAAACCAGTGTGTTTTTGCGGCCGTAACGATTGGTTGGCCAGGCGCCAAAAACGGCGCCTATGACAGTTCCCCATAGCGCTGAAGACATCACCACGATTCCATGAAAGGCGTCTGCGGTTCCGAAGAGGGTATAACCAGACCACATGTTTGCTAAGGGCTGATCCGCCCCAGAGACCACAACGGTGTCAAATCCAAACAAAAAACCGGCTAAGGCGACAACGACACTGTAGAAATAGAGTTTCTTTTGATTCATAGGGCACTAGAATTGGTGAAAGCCGTTGCTCACAAAATTCAATACGGTCGGAAGCGCTGTTCGCCAATAGCTCCAGGTATGTCCCCCATCTCGTACGCGGTATTCGTGATTGATGCCTAGTTGGCGCATTGCAATGTGGAGCTTCGCATTTCCTTCATACAAGAAGTCATCGTCGCCGCAATCCATATACCATCGTACGCTATTGAGCTGTTCTTTATCGACGCTTTTCACGAGTTCTAGTGGACTGTAATTCATCAAATAGGTTTCTGCTTTACTTTCGTCCCAAGCGGCCCCGCTGCGTTCTGCCCAACCTTTAAGCTCTTCTGTGGTTTGAGGACCAAACCAGGCGCTTAAGGGAGCAGCCGCCGAGAATAGATCGGGTCGGTGCATGGCGTAAACCAAAGTGCCACCTCCGCCCATAGAGAGTCCAGCAATGGCGCGGTAGCGCTTCTCTTTTCGAATGCGATACGCGTTTTCAACATGGGGCATTAATTCATTGAAGAAGAAATCTTCGTAATTGTATTTTCCGTCAAGGCTATTGGTGTAGCCTGGGCGCGTCGTGTCTGCATCCGGCATCACTATGATCATTGCAGTAGCCTCACCCGAGGCGATGGCTTCATCCGCGATGCGCTGAACCTCTCCAAATTGAACCCACCCCGTATGGTTATCAGAATACCCATGTAACAAATAGAGTACGGGATATTCACGAGATGAAGTTTCGTACCCATCAGGAAGGTAGATCGAATAACTTCTGTCTTGTTTTAAGATTTTACTGGGTACAATAAGGTGTTCAGAAACGAAGCTCTGAGCATTCGCAAGGGCAAAGAATCCCGCAAAAAGGCCCAGAAAAAGCTGTTTTTTCATGGTGTAGGGTGTATTAAATCATTTCAATGTACACAAAAGACACTAATGTTAGTTGGCCTTGAGCTATATTTATTAAACGCATTTACAGCAANAAGAACACAAGAAGTTCTTAAAACCGCATAATTTTATTTCCACAGAAAACAAACTGAAATGAATTCTCATAAATATTCTGAAATAATGATCAGCGTGCGAAAAATTGTGCGCGCGATCAACCTTGAGTCTAAACGTGTTGAAAAGAATTTTGGAATCAGTATCCCCCAGCTTCTAACCCTCAAGTACCTTAAAGAAAAGCCAGACTATAAAACCACCATGCGTTCATTGCGAGAATTTCTTTCATTAAACGCGAGTACCGTTACAGGAATAGTTTCTCGCCTAGAAACAAAAGGGTATATTGCCCGTCTGCCCGACCCCTCTGACAAAAGATCTACTCCGATAGTGCTTACCTCTAAAGGCGACGAGCTCATTAAAAAGACGAATCTCTCGTTGCATGAGAAGATTTCAAAAAACCTCGAAGCCCTCAACGAAGAAGAGTATGGCGCAATTGTAGAGTCGTTCCAAACCATTATCAATTTTCTAAACATTGAGGACCTAGACGCTTCGCCAATTATCACTGGAGGCGACGAAATCACGACCTAGGAGCACAATTAGTTTCTGTAGAAAATAATTTTATCTTTGCATTCGAATTAACCAATGCAAATGATTTCATGCAGAAAATCTTCACTTTTCTTCTTTTTTCTTTTTCCATTTTAAGTTTTGCTCAGAGCCCTATAACGGGTACAGTTGTCGACGACCAAGGTATTCCTTTGCCAGGGGCCACTATTTTAGTGGTAGAGACAAGCGACGGTGTTATCACGGACTTTGATGGAAACTTTTCACTAGAAACTAACGAAGCGGTAACGCTTCAAATCTCTTTTGTCGGCTTTGACACTCAAGTGGTAGAAGCGAATCCAGGAGACACCTTAGAGATTCAATTGACGCCGTCTAACGCCCTCGACGAAGTAGTGATCACCGCACTCGGATTAAAGCGCTCCGAAAAGGCTTTAGGGTACTCTGTTCAGGGTATTAAAGGGTCTGAGGTGGCAAAAGTAAAAGCGGTCAACATCGTGAGTTCACTCTCTGGTAAAGTATCCGGGGTGAATATTACCAACGGGGCCGCAGGGCCAGCCGCCTCTTCTAATATTACTATTCGTGGCGCCACCTCTTTAATGGGGAACAATCAGCCGCTCTTTGTGCTGAACGGGATGCCAATCACAAACGATTTATACAGTTTTGATGACGGTCTTAACGGCTC
>BB_Man_B_Liq_inBBDRAFT_1000128_pt1 | contig 13014 bp, 15 predicted proteins | sample BBManParaguerPR_4_FD_10244 | JGI IMG/M metagenome (IMG submission 10244) | reverse complement strand
TTGCTTGATAAAGTTTGTTGAGAATATAAAACATCAAAGACTTCTTGCAGCTCTTTTAAAGGCATTGGCTCGTGAAGGGCTAATGCATCTACACTTATCGCAATTGCGCGGGTTACTAAGGAAGTTAAATATTCTGTCTTATTATGCGATAAGCTTGGGTTGTGGACTACTTCGTTCATTATACTCTTTTTAACATTATTAATTTATAGTATAACACGAAATAAAAAACGCACACAATATAAAACTTGCTGTTTACCTTTTATGGAAACCGACTGAAAAAATAATGGGATGCAGTGCATCCCATTTATCCAATCCCATTGCCACCCTCTTTAATCAGGAGACCAAAAAATTTGACAGCGGTCATTTGGAGGAGTACTGGGCCTATAAATTTTAGGGTTTTAAGTTATGGCTCGAAGCGGTGGTGAGTTTGTGAGAACTCTTGTTCAATTCATTCAAAGCCTCTAGGATTTCTTTCTTTTCCTCATCGAGCTTTTCGACCCGTATTAGAAGTTCACGCTCCTGAAATTTGGGAGATTTTGCTCTTCCATAGGTGAGCCGTCAAACATCCCATCCATATCCTGAAGATTAGAGATATTCCATTGTGAGATTGTTTCGTGATTGAATTTAGATTTATAGAACATCCTATCCATATATTGAACATTAGAGACATCCCATTTTGAGATATCGCCATTAAACTCAGATCCCAAAAACATACCGTTCATCCATTTAACATTCGAGACATCCCACTCTGAGAGATCGACATTAAACTTAGAGATTGAGAACATCTCTTCCATTTCCTGAACATTCGATACATTCCACTTCGAGATGTCACCGTCGAACTCTGAGCGGGAGAACATCCAGCTCATATCCCGAACCTGAGCCACATTCCATTGTGAGATTGTTTCGTTATTGAATTTAGATTTATAGAACATCCTATCCATATATTGAACATTAGAGACATTCCATTGTGAGAGATCGCCATTAAACTCAGATCCCTCAAACATCCCGTACATATTCCCAACCTTCGATACATCCCACTCTGAGATATCGCCATTAAAGGTTGAATTGCAGAACATCCCACTCATATTTGTAACATTCGATATATCCCACCCTGAGATGTCTCCTGTGAAATCAAGATCTCTAAATAGCTCACTCATATTTGTAACTTCTGAAACATCAATATGATTTAAATCAGCATCCTTGCCTAAGCGCGTAATCTCTTGAGCAACGATATCTTTAATGGTTAAATCTGTTGCTTTAATTGTTTGTTCTGCCATAGTCCTTTATCAATGTTGGTTATCACTATTATACCACACTTGGTTTAATTCAAGAAATCAACAACCTCTTATTTCGTTTCACATCTGCCAAGTGTTGATTAACAGCTACCTGACCTTTATTGGCTTTGGAGCGTCTTGGGCGTTAAGAGGGTGGGGGTTGCTAATTACCAACTCTATGAGTATTATAATAATGTATAAATTAGTTTTACAGCAGGCCAAGGAGGTAGGAATGCAAGCAAAACAATTGACCATTCGGAGCAAAATTAAAATAAAAAAACAGGCGATGGATGAAGTAAAAAAACTGATTGATATACAAGGCTTGCCTATTTATAAAGATATCTATGATTTTGAAAATAAATTTAGCTTGGCTAAACAGATCGACTTCTGGATGGTCTTTAATAAAACTCAAAAAATTCCAGATTACTTTCAAAAAACAGAACACTTCCTACTCGATGAAAACTTTAAAATTATACACAACATCAAAGACAAGGAACTTGATAACTTTAACCCCGAGATACATAAATTCTTTTGGATGTTATTAGCACCCAAAGATTGGCAATTTATCAATATCGAGACCTGGGAATCAATTGAACTTTAACTGGGGAAAGATTATCCTAATAATATCAACAGGAGATTGAATGATGCAAACACAAGGTTGGGATATTATTGGCGACATTCACGGACACGGACGTGAACTGGAAGCTCTATTACATAAATTAGGGTATGAACAGGATGAGAATATACCCTTTAACTACTCTCATCCAGATAAGCGGAAAGTCATCTTTCTTGGCGATTTAATCGACCGCGGGGATCAACAGTGGAAGGTCGTACATATTGCAAAAGCTATGTGTGAGAACAATAATGCAGAAGCCATTCTCGGAAACCACGAACTCAACGCTATTGGATTTTTTCTACAGGATGAGAACGGGAAATACTTACGAGAACGAAATAATGTCCATACTAGCCAACATCGTGCCTTCTTAAATGAATTCGCTTTTGATTTAAAAGGGGAGAACCCTTGGCAAAAAACAATTGAATGGTTTATCACTCTGCCGCTATGGATAGAAAAAGATGGGCTGAGGTGTGTTCACGCTTGTTGGGAACAAAAACAAATTAATTTGCTTGAAAAAATCACAATGCACGGATACCTTGACATCGATCTTATAAAAAAAGCTTTTGATAAAAAGACTGCTGAACACAAGGCTATTGAAATTATCTTAAAGGGGTTTGAATTAGAATTACCCGATAATCAGTTCTTTGTTGATGGGGAGGGAAATAAACGACAGCACATTAGAGCTACTTGGTGGAACAAAGAATTAAATACACTTAGAGAAACTTTTCTCGGACCTGCTACTGCAAGACAACACATTCCAGAGATGACTTTTGATACAGGTCATTTGCCGCAATATGACGAAAATGATAAACCTCTGTTCTTTGGACACTATTGGATGTGCGGAACACCAGCATTGTTAAATACAAATATCGCTTGCCTCGATTGGTCTGTCATTCGACAAAATGAGGGAAAACTGGTTGCCTATCGATGGAATGGGGAACAAAAACTATATGATGAAAACTTAATTTGGGTTGAGAATAAACAAAACGGTTGATTTACACCCCAGACTTTTGTACCGTTGGTAGAAATAACAAATAACATCATAATGCCCCTTCATACTCTGACTGAATGCCGTGGAAAAGCCATCTTTACAACAAGAGGAATGCAAAAAATAAAACAATGCTTCATTTATAAAGATGAACCAAAACACATGAGGGATAATATATATTCTTCAAGCTTGGATGAATTTATATCTTTTAAAGCAAAAGAAATTGCGCACCTTCTTAAAGGAACACGGAAAATAGCGGTGAATATTTATATCCCCAAAAACAAAACCATTTTCCCTTTACCATTTAATGGCATTTGGTTTAACGAAAGAGTTTCCTACCTTGGGCATAATGATTATATTTTGGATTCTTCAAGAACTGATGACCACGAACGTCTATCTGTTATCTTTACCAGAGATGATATTGCCTTCGAATCAAACTTTATTAGCTATCAAATTAACACCAAAGAAAACTTTCAGTTTGAAAATGTGGAGCAAAATAATGGGTGGTGGACACCGCGCAAAGGCAAAATATCCAACGGAAAGGCAACGATCACGACGGCTAATCATAACTTTTACAAAAACCTAACTGGTTGACTTTTGATACGGGCAACATATAATTTAAAATAGTTAGGGCAATGGTGATTGATGTGAAAATTAATAAAATGATTGGAAGAATTGGGGCTATTTATGACAATTCAAAAGGTGATAAAAAAATCATCCAACTCAGTATTGCTGAAAATAGATATCATTCAGGGAAAAATCATACACAATGGTTTAACTTCGCCGCGTTTAATATAACAGCTGAGCTGATCTTAAAGCATCTTCAAAAGGGCGACTTAATTTACATCAATGATGCAAATATAAAACCTTCAACCTATATGAAAAATGGGGTCGAAGTACAGACTTATGAAATGATCATTAATTCTTTTGAATTCGTGCCTAACTCAAATAAAAATACTGAGACAAAGGCTAACGAAAATACTGAAAAAGATAATGATAATGATAATCATACTCCATCTATTGATGAAATAAACGCAATGATGGCAAGTGCTTTTGAGGAAAATAATTTCGACTATTAAGCAAATTAAACTTCTTTTTTCATAAAATAATGTGGCATTAAACTCTGAACAGGGTTAAAGACCAAATCATTAAATACTATTTCTCTTGGGCGTGGATTGCTTGGATGACATTTGTTTCTTCAATTCCTCGAGTTCTTTTTGTGCACGCTCAGCCAAGGCTTGCGCTGCCTCTTTCTCTGCAAGTAACGATGATAACTCAGCTTCATGTTTTTTGTCACGAGTAGATAACTCAGCTTCATTCTCTTTTTGGAAATACACTGAATTATATAGGGTCACAGCATATTCATCTAACTTACCATCGCCCACCATATCACTTAAATAACCATATTTCCCCTCAGCATTCAGATCAATGTCTTCTTTGAGAGTCGTTAATATAACGACCATTGATTGGGCAAGAGCTTGTTTTCTATCCGCTGACCTGGAACAATTAATTGCATTGCTCATCATTGTTAATGTTCCATCAAGATCAGTAGTAAGACGCTCTTTTAGCCAAGTCAGTTTATCGATATCATCATTAGATGATAGGTCAGATACAGTCATATCTCTATCGGCAACTAAGGCCTCATATTCAGACCTAGCTTTCGACAGATCCTCAGCAAGGGCTGATGATATTCTAATCTTTGCTAACATTTCCATGCCCAATGAGAGAACATTGCCTACAAGTTCTTTATCAATCTCCTTACCAGAGTCTTGCATATCCTTTTCAATGTAATGCATAGCTCTATCTATCAAAAAGACATGTTGCGACTTTAATTTTATATCTTTCTTCGAGCCGACCTTATCTAGTAAATCTTTACGATGACGAATCAATGAATCACCCTCAAAACGATTAACATCAAATATTGGGGTATTGGATGGCTCAGAATGTACACCGTAAAGAGTAGATTCATCCTGCGAATACATTAAACACACATCAGGGGCTCCCGCACCTTTCTGCAAAAATTCAACATATTCCTCACCACCTGACTTCTTCACCTTAAAAGGAAACTCAGCGGGTGGTTTTATCCCCAAAACTGTTTCATAGTGGTATTTTTTAAAAATCTCCACAAAAGCGCTTGGGGTCGGACTATTATCTATGACCTTTAAATCTTCTAAGATTTCTTGTTTGGCAGAGGCGAGCACTAATCTTGATAAATCCTCCAAGGACTTTCTCCAAGAGAGAAACTCAAGCGATGATTTGGTTAAAGTTCTTTTGGAAAAAGACTCTAAATCTGAACTCAATGCCTTATCCAATAGATCCTGCATTTTGTTGGTGTCCGGCTTAGCTTGGACATATTCTACAAGATAATTTGTTTTATCTTCTTTAAATACCTTTAAAATTGAATCAATGTCAGACTGAAGAGTTACGACATCTTGTTGGGTCGACTTTGAATTGGAGGGCTTTTTTACCTTTATAAGTTTATCACCTTGAAACAAAGTGGGAATGATGGTTTGCTCAATATAATTTTGATAGGCTTCTTGGTTCTTACTTAGTGCGTCGACAAGCTTACCCCTATCGTTTCCAATCCACTTATATTCATTATACAAAGGATTCGTCATAGGTGGCTTGACACCTGCGCGGCTTAGTGATTCATCGAACTCTTGCAAAAAAGAGTCGATTTGGGTGTAATTCTGAATTTGATTACGAATATCTTCTATTTTTCTAAATAAATCGATTGAGTAATCGCAATTTGCTGTCGGGATTGTTGTGTGCTTGCGCCATTCAACTTTACGCATTAATGTTCCTTGTATAATATAATGATTCCTTCCTATTATAGCACACAACGAATGAATAACAAAAAGACAACACCCATTATAGGTATCGAACCAGAAAAGCAAATTTGGTTTTAGAGCACGTTGAGCAGTAAAGCGGTTGAATCATCATGTATTTTTAAACGGGGATATGATTCCATTTTCGAGTCTTCATTTTCAATTTTACGGATCTTGCCAACCACACCCTCCAATCCCAACGATTCACATATATTAAAAATACCGCGAACATCGAAGTTGCAATAATTTTCGATACAACTAAACCCATCAGATGCCAACAAAATAGACTCACCCTGACTTATATTAAGTTGTTTTTTATCTATGTATTCAATGCAAGATTGCGTTAAAGAAAGCGACCCATATCCATTGGGTTTATTCATCAGAGAACGATGTTTGCGAAGCATTGGCATTATAGCTTCACGAGCCTGTTTAGCATTCGAACCTTTACTCAACTCCCCCTTCAAGCTTTTTATAGACTTTGTATCTAATTCTTCAAGGAAAGATGGCTCAAATATTGAGGACTTCAACTTATCTGAATTGCTGTATATCGCACAGTCACCCAATCTATATGCATTGATTACACCATTCTCAATTGCTATTGCTGCCAAGCCAGCGGAAGGTAGTTCGTAATCTGGACGGGACACACCACGGGTCAATAAATTATAATCTTCTGAACAACTTTTTATTGCACGGGATAAAGCTCGAACAAAATCACACTCTTGGTGCCAAAATCTCTTCATATAAAACGAAATTTTTTCTACAAACCAAACTGCATCTGATGGGTGAGTCGTAATTAGCTGCTTACCCAACCCAGTAGCTCCATCTAACACGACATATAGACCATCAGTTATCAAAATATAATCCTCATTCGCCTTGTCAGGTGAGCCAGAAATACAAGCTTGGTCAGCAGGTTGAAAATCCATATGAATAAATATTAACTAATATAGTTATACTATACTACACCTGCAAAGGACAATAAACATTTAATATTAAAAATACACAACTCAGGTCAACAACCTGACTCTACTGGGCGGCAACTCTTATAGAACCTTAGACATGTTATAGACAATCTTTTTGAAAAAAAATGACAACCTAATCAAATGTGCTAACATAATCATAAAACTGAGGGATAGACTACTATGAAAACATCTCGATTAGCGCGCGCTGCTTCTATGGGGGCACTCATTATGAATGTAGGTAGTCATACCGCCTTTAAATTCATACAAAATAAAATAAACAGCGACCCGAAGAAAAAATTTAATCACCTGCTGTTGAGCGAACAAAATCTTTTAAAAATCGGCAAAACACTGGCTGACTTACGGGGGGCTGCTATGAAAATTGGACAGCTTATCTCTATGGATGCTGGCAACATTTTACCAGAACCACTGGCTGAATTACTTAGCTCACTTCGAAATGAAGCAACTTTTATGAAACAAGAACAAGTTAACGATATTTTAACCCATAACTGGGGAGACAACTGGATGGATGAATTTGATTCTTTCTCATTTACTCCCTGTGCGGCGGCGAGTATTGGACAAGTTCACAAAGGCATATTAAAAAATGGTCAAAGCGTGGCCGTAAAAATCCAATACCCCGGCATTAAAAAAAGCATCAATAGCGATGTCGATAACTTGATGACGATTCTTAATTTACTTAAAATATTGCCCAAAAATATTGATTACCAATCAGTCCTTAATGAAGCTAAAACTCAACTCAAAGAAGAAGCTGATTACACACGAGAAGCACACATGATAGAACACTTCTCTGACAACTTTAACATAGACAATATCTACATCCCAAAAGTTATACACAAATTCTCAAATGAAACAATCTTGACAACAGAATGGTTCGAGGGCAAAACCATTGATAAAATTGAGAATCTAAACCAAGAAACCAGAAATCTTATTGCTGAAACCTTAGTACTTAATATTTGCCACGAGTTTTTTGTTCACCAGATGGTTCAAACTGACCCTAATATTGCTAATTTCCTCTTTAATCAGGATACAAAACAAATTGGTATCATTGACTTTGGGGCGAGCATGAAAATTAAAAAAAGACACAAGAAAGCATTCAAAAAATTGATTATTGGAATGGCGAATAATGAGGATTATAAAATACTTGAAGCGGCTTTCACACTTGGATATATAAATAAAAATGCTGACGGGCACTATATTAATGAACACCTTAAAATGTTTCACCTCATTAAAGATATTTTTTCAAATCAAATAATTGATTTTGAAAACATTCAGGTCGTCAAAAAAATATCGAATATTGCTTATCAATTACGATTCGACCCACAGTTCTATGAACTTCCAGAAACCGAAGTACTCTACATGAATAGAAAACTTGCTGGCACCTTTTTAATTTTGCAAAAACTTAAAGCGAAAATTAACATCCATCAAATTATTATGCCTTTTATAACAAAAAATAAGGAAAAATAGATTGCTAAGACCAGCAGATTAAGTCGTTGACTATTATGACACCAATGGTAAATTGATTATAAATCAGATCCAGGATTATAATATGGAATTGCAGGAAACTCTTAATACCTTGTATAATACTCGATATATCTTGCCTGAAAAATTTAATGTATCTAGTCTTGCTATATTTGGTGATATTACTTATGATAACCAAAAATTAGACTCAGATGAGGAAATTGATATCATCATCTCTTTTAAAGGTGAATCCTCTACTGAAAACTTTCTCGCGGTTATGTTTTATTTAGAATCCTTACTCGACACAAAAATTGGATTAACGACCTACCAAACACTTCCAACCGAAAATAATGCGAAAATACATAACGAACTGATACACGTGTGGGGCGAGCGTAAGATTGCTCTTCATTAAAAGACTTGGAAAATTTAAAAAAGCCAACTATTAACTGATTTCAACATCGGAACTTAAATCCTGTTCAGGAGTTAACCCTATGCCCTCAACCCTTTGAAGCAAAATAGCAACAGAGATGCAATCACCTGACACCTGTATTGTTTGATGCTTCGGTTTTACTATTACCTCTGATACACCTGGTAAACTACTTAGAAGCTCTGCCACTTCATCCTTGTAATCTTTTAAATTTTTTTCTTTTACTTTTATAAGGTAATTCATCCAATGACCCAATGCAATTCTCTTTATTATACAACACATATAAAATGCTGCAACTCACCAAAGAAATATTTAAAAATGACTTGCCTTTAACAACACTATGGCTTTCAAAAAATAACGATTGAAAAAATCAAACACACTTTTCTTAGACTTTTAATGATTTCGAAAAAGATATATCGCATTTATTATTATTTAAGATATGATTATATCAAATAACAATACCAGGAGATACTAATGAAAATATTCGAACTTTGGAAAACTTATTGTCCTCTACCCATCCTTTTCAGAAAAGTCTTCAGAAAATAAAAACCGACAACACGAAAACGAGAAAAACCTAATAATTTATTAGTTGATTTACAAAAAACTATAATGATAATATCTATAAATGATTATTAACCTTTTGGAAACACAAACTTACCCCTGGGAAGATAAACCAACCATGCCAGGCTTCGAATTTCTCAAAGGGGGAAAATTAGAAGTGGCAATGCTGCAATTAGACCTAAACTCTTTTTCAAAAAACATGCTTTGGACACACAGTGTATCCTTACCAGTTAATATAGAGGCTACAAAAAATATTCAACATTTAGTACAGAACTATCAAAATTATATTGAAAATGAATGGTTGGGGCTTATTGAAAATATAAAAAAAATCTCCAATAATAAACCTATATTCTCTTGGAAGGATGAAGGACAATTACTCGCTGATAACTTCCAAATGGTTGCGGGCAAAAACCTAGGAATAGATGACTTTTATGGCATTGGTGACTACATTACTTTGACAAATAAAAACTGGAAAAATCTCGATGTTGTTGACATCCTTGAAATTAAAGAAATCAACAAAATTATGACAATATCCAAAATTGATGCTCTATACAAAATACAAGCAACAGCACTCATTATTCAAGATTTTTTCTTTGGCAACAACTATAAAATAAATGAATTTTGTGCCGCTTATAAACTATATAATAATTAAATAATATTCCCGAAACAAATTATGCTTAAATCTACACTGACGACTATTCTTCTTATAATCCTCTCTTTTAACTCTCATGCTGAGGATATGAATAAAATTGCCGAATGTTCGGGTAAGTTGGTTGGGTTTGCTAAAATAAATTTTGTCAATGGAAAAAGAAATCAATTTGAAGAGCAAATTGAATTAGCTTTAACCTCATACTATTACCATCTAATGGCTAATAAATTAGACTATAATGATATGGCAGTCGTAAACTCTAAAATCATTCTAGAGGATGAACAAAGAAACTTCGAAAGAGCCTTTGACCTTACCCCCATCTCTAGCGAGGAAAAAGACAAAGTCATCGAATGCCAAGCTCAAAATAGTAAAGCCCTCGTAATGTCAATCTATAAACTTGGAAATAAAACGGTGGCAAAGGATAAAATTGATTTGATGATTAGCGGATACATTAATACTCTCAGAAAAAATTTGGATGAGTGAAATTAAAAAAATTGGTTATTGACCTTTTTTACTTCTAACTCTATAATTAACCTATAATCATTTACTCTTATTACGATGAAAAAATATTTTATTTGGGGCTCTTTACTCGCAACCTTTTCTTTTACCGCCAGTGCGGAAACTCAACACCTTATTTGCGATGGCATTCAAAATCCTTATTTGAAAACCCAACTTATCTACGATTATATCTACAAAAACTCTGGGTTTACCCTCTATTTTAATAAAAAAGAAAATAAAATATGGGCAAAAGGAACCTTTCAAGACAAAGAATTCTTTATCGAGAAGTGGAACAATGATACCATTCAATTTAAGTATGATTCTAATGACCGAGCAAAAGTTTTATTAAACACCAAAGACAAAACATTAAAAACTTTCCGATGGGTTGACCTAAACCCAAAAGGTGGAGACGGGCACTGGGGTATCACCGACAAACTAAAAGCATTACCTATTGTTGGAAACTTTGTTGAAATTGAAACCGTTTACTGTTTAGAAAAATAATTTTTTCCGATAAAATCACTTGGAAAGATTAGCTCTGAGCTGACAAATCCGAAATCAAAGAAAAAAACTCCGCTGGAAAGATTTCTTGCGCTTTTAAGCTAGAAAGCTTCTTTTCTCTATAATGGGACGTCGTTTCATAGATTGTCGAAATTGGGTACGGGGGCAATAAATACAATGGACTACCTATCTTACTCTGATAACTCTGGGGTAAGGTTTTAAATAAATCGCTCATAGCTTGGCACTTTTGACCATAGGTTAGAGGCAATACAATGATTTTTTTAAAATTATTAACAAAATCTTCTATTACTTTTGGGTAAGTCGACATAATACACCTTTTATACCGTGAAACTTATAACTTAACCTATTGACTTAATTTTTCAAATCATTGTGATACTATGATTCTAAATAGATTATAAATAATATCATCATGAAGAAAATTATCATCACTTTTACACTGTTTTTTTTAATACAAAATACTCACGCCTTTATGGGAGTAATGACTGAAAAACAAAAACAAGAAAGGCGACAAAAACTGATTAAGATGCAAGAAAGTATGGCGGCCGAGAATCAACAAATTCAAAGAGAAATGGAGTTGGAAAAAGAATACAAGGAACGAAATAGACAAACAGTTTTCAAAAACTCTTTCTCTAATGCACAAATGAAAAATATCCTCAATGCTGAAAATGTGATTAATCAGGAAGGGGCTAAGGTGGTGATTTTTAAACTGCCAGCCAATCAAAAAAACACTCTAAAAGGAAACCCAAAAGTCTACAAAGTTGTTGAAAATGGCAATACAATACTCGCTCATTTTCTATTTAGCAATGAAGAATTAGAAAAATTGATTAGAGCTAAAGTTAATCAGATGCAGATTGATAAAAAACGGAATGCGGTCATCAATCTTGATAAGGCGACTAAAATAGTTATCAAAGGACCCAAAGGTCTTCTCACTACTGAAAAAATTGAAGTTAATGGACCAATAGCCAACTTTGGAAAATCTTTACTCGTCTTCTTTAACCTTAAAGAAGCCCCTATCTTGTTTGAATCCGCTTCGATTAACAAAAATTTTATTCCCAACGAAAGTGACGATAAGACCAGTGTAAAATTAGAAGAACATAATGAATTTAAGATTAATAACTTCTTTATTGATACTTCTAAATTTCACAATCCGTTATTGAAAGCATTTAAAATTTGGATCGAAAAATCCTATTCAGGTAATATAGACACTACCTTAACTCAAAATGAAAAGAAAGATAGTGCCGATCTAAAAGCTCAGATAAAAATAGAAAAACTTTTTAATATTGAACTCGATGCTGAGTTGGCGACAAAGGGAAATACTATCTGGGAAAATAACGATGATACTTTCCCAGCATGGGGTATCAACAACCTTAAAGCAAAATTAAAATTCCGTGATTTTGAAAGAATTTTTGAAGAATTTGTTCTTTATAAATATAATGAAAAAATCAAAAGACTTAACAAAAAGAACAAAACAAGATTAAAAACTCTTAACAAATCAAATATTGCATTCGCAATTGTTAATGAACTCGATAAAATTATTAAAAAAGAGGACAAAGAAAACAACATCCGCTTCATTCAAAAGGAAGTAGATGCTCTTAAATCTTTTATCTTAGATCCCGGAAAAATCGAAATCGAAATGACGGCAAACAAGGAAGCAAAATTGCTTGACGAATTATTTGGGGCGGCATCTCATAGCGATAATTGGACCAAATTTTATTCAATTATTATAAAGCTCAACGGCAAAACCTTTATCTCATCTGAGAATCCTAAATCTTTACTTTTATTGGAATTTATTAATGGGGACTTGTATCTTTAACAAATAAATAATATTTTAAAAGAATACAAACGACTTTGGGAGTGCTCAATATATGAAAATAACAAAAATATTAAATATCGTTGCTGTTATTTTTATAAGCCAAAACTCGGTAGCAAATCATCACTCTCATCTCGATTGGAACTCCAATAAAATATCAAATCCAGATGAAATCATCTCTACCATTAATAAAAAAGAACTCACAGACATTCTAAAAGTGGTTGAAAATAGCACACAAACGAAAATAACCTTTCAAACTGGGGTGAAAATTGAAAATGGAGTAAAACTCATTAATCCGAAAATACAGAATGAACTCTGGAATAAGTTCGGTCTAAATATTATTGCTAGCTCTATTACTCTCTTGAATGATGCATGCGATATTGATAAAAAAACTTGCTCAACGGGTAAA
>BB_Man_B_Liq_inBBDRAFT_1000124_pt1 | contig 13139 bp, 10 predicted proteins | sample BBManParaguerPR_4_FD_10244 | JGI IMG/M metagenome (IMG submission 10244) | reverse complement strand
GATGGAGAACAAGTTCCAGGATGTAAACTTGAAACAAAAGAAAAGCTAATAATTGCTGAAAGGTTGGAGGATCTTGGTGTTGACGTGATAGAAGCTGGGTTTCCAATTTCAAGTCCAGGTGATTTCAAATCTGTTGTTGAAGTTTGTAATGTCCTAAAAGAAACCACAGTTTGTGCATTAGCTAGATCTGTTGAAAAAGATATTGAAGTAGCTGCTAGTGCACTTAAAAACGCTAAAAAATCAAGAATTCATTTAGGTATTGGAACATCAGATTCCCATATCAAACATAAGTTCAAATCGAACAGAGACGAAATTTTAAAAAGGGCATATAAAGCAGTCAAGTTTGGAAGAAATCTTGTTGATGAAATTGAATTTTACGCTGAAGATGCAGGTAGAACTGATAATGAATTTTTAGCTAAAGTATGTGAGAAAGTTATCGATGCTGGAGCGACAATTTTAAATATTCCGGATACTACGGGCTACTGCCTTCCTAATCAATACGGTAAAAAAATAAATTATTTAATCAATAATGTTCCGAATATTGATAAAGCTATCATTTCTTGTCATTGTCACAATGATTTAGGTTTAGCAACTGCAAATTCTATCGAAGGTGTAATAAATGGAGCTAGGCAAATCGAATGTACGGTCAATGGTATTGGAGAAAGAGCAGGTAATACTTCACTGGAAGAAGTTGTTATGATATTAAAACAGCATAAAGAACTTAATCTAGACACAAATATTAACACAAAATTACTTAATAGTACAAGTAAGCTTGTTTCTGAACTTATGGGAATGGTTGTTCAGCCTAATAAAGCGATAGTTGGTTCAAATGCATTTGCTCACAGCTCAGGTATTCATCAGGACGGTATTATAAAAAATAGAGAAACATATGAAATTATAGATCCTAGTGATGTTGGTGTTGACGAATCTTCAATTATTTTGACAGCTAGAAGTGGTAGAGCTGCAATTGCCTTCAGAGCTAATAAAATTGGATTGAATTTGACTAAAAATCAATTAGACAAGGTTTATGATGAATTCTTAAAAATAGCTGATCATAAAAAAGAGATTTCGGATCATGATCTCTCATCAATAATAAATAATACATGTCCATAAAAATGGGAAAAACATTATTTGACAAAGTTTGGGATAACCATGTTGTTGAAAGCATTAAAGATGGACCAGATATCTTTTTTATTGATAAACACTTAATTCACGAAGTAACAAGTCCTCAAGCATTTGATGAACTTAAAGAAAAGAATCTCGAAGTTTTCGATCCAAAAAGAGTTTTAGCTACAGTAGATCATAATGTTCCGACATTGAATCAACATCTACCAATTGAAGATGATCTTTCTAGAAATCAAGTTGAAAAACTAAAGTCTAATTGTTTTGAAAATAATATTGAGCTTTTTGGGCTTGGAAATCCAAATCAAGGAATTGTTCATGTGATTGGACCTGAGCTTGGAATTACACAACCAGGTATGACTATAGTTTGCGGAGATAGTCATACATCAACACATGGAGCTTTTGGTGCCATTGCATTTGGTATAGGAACAAGTCAAGTAGCTCAAGTTTTAGCAAGTCAATGCTTACTGTTAAATAAACCAAAAAAAATGAGGGTTAATGTTAATGGTAAATTGAATAAAAATGTCACTCCAAAAGATGTTATTCTCTACATAATTTCAAAACTTGGAACAGATGGTGGAACTGGATATTTTGTCGAATATTCTGGCAATATATTTAGTGAAATGTCAATGGAAGGTAGAATGACTGTTTGCAATATGAGTATTGAGATGGGAGCTAGAGGAGGAATGATAGCACCAGATAAAGTTACTTATGAATATCTAGAAGGTAAACCATACGCTCCAAAAGGAAATCTATTCAATATTAAAGTAGATGAATGGGAGCATCTAAAATCTGATTCTGATGCTGAATTTGACAAAGAATATTTCTTTGAGGCGGAAGAAATATACCCAATGCTTACATATGGAACTAATCCTGGCATGGGAATTAAATATTCAGACTTAATTCCAAAAAGTGATAATAAATCAGATATTAAATCGTTGGAGTATATGGGCTTTAAATCTGGCGAAAGTTTAATTGGAAAAAAAATAAACTATGTATTTATTGGAAGTTGTACTAACTCAAGAATTGAAGATTTCAGAATTGTAGCAGAATACATAAAAGATAAGAAAAAAGCTAAAAATGTTAATGCCTTGATTGTTCCAGGATCACAAAATGTTTTGAATGAAATAAGAAAAGAAGGGTTAGATAAAATTTTTATGAGTTCTGGTTTTGAAATAAGACAACCCGGATGCTCAGCGTGTTTAGCTATGAACGACGATAAAATTCCTCCAGGTGAAATATGTGTTTCAACATCAAATAGAAATTTTGAAGGAAGACAAGGGCCAGGGTCAAGAACAATACTTTCAAGTCCATTGATGGCAGCAGCAACAGCTGTTAATGGGAAAATTATTGATATTAATGAATAATATAAATAAAATAAAAACTTTGATTTCATCTGCTGTTCCTTTACCAGTTGAAAATATTGATACTGATCAAATTATACCTGCAAGATTTTTAAAAGCTACTAGCAAAAAAAACTTTGGAGAAAATCTTTTTCGGGATTGGAGGTTCAACAAAAAAAATGAACTTAATCTTGATTTTGTTTTAAATAACAAAAAGTATTCTGGAGAAATTTTAGTTGCTGGTTCAAATTTTGGTTGTGGATCAAGTAGAGAACATGCAGCATGGGCTCTTAAAGATTATGGATTCAAAGTAATAATCTCTAGTTTTTTTGCAGATATTTTTAAAATGAACGCATTAAATAACAATATTTTACCGATACAAGTTAGCGATGAAACTTTAGAAATTATTTTTAGTAAAATTTATAATGAACCAGATATTAAATTTGAGGTTGATTTACCTGATCAAAAATTAAACTTTAACAATAGTTCAATAAATTTTGATGTTGATCAGTATAAAAAAACATGCTTAATTAACGGATATGATGATATCGACTTCTTAGTTTCAAAAAAAGAAAAAATTAACAACTTTATTAGTTTGAAATGCTAAATATTGCAGTTTTACCAGGCGATGGAATAGGTCCTGAAATTATTAGTGAGGCAATTAAAGTTCTAAAAGCTATTTCTGAAAAGAGAAATATTGATTTTAANTTTAATTATTATGATGTNGGAGGAATAGCAATTGATAAACATTCAGACCCCCTNCCTCAATCTACATTAGATGCTTGTAANAATTCTGATGCNGTACTTTTTGGAGCAATTGGAGATCCAAAATTTGACAATGACCCTGATTCANCNTTGAGACCTGAACAAGGCTTGCTCAAACTTAGAAANGAATTAGGTCTATACGCTAANTTNAGACCTGTAAANTCATATAGTCAGTTAGTTGAATTTTCTCCTCTNAAGGAGGATAGGATTGAAAATGTTGATATGTTAATTGTAAGAGAACTTACAGGAGGATTATATTTTGGGGAAAAAAAATCATCAAAAACATCAGCATCTGATTTGTGTGAATATAGTATTGATGAAATTGAACGTGTAACTGAAATAGCAGTAAATTATGCTAAAATCAGAAGAAAAAAAATAACGCTTATTGATAAAGCAAATGTTTTGGAAACATCTAGACTTTGGAGAAAAACAGTCCAAAACATTTCAAAAAAACACACTGATATTAATTTCGAATATATGTTTGTTGATAATGCTGCCATGCAGATGATTATAAACCCAAAACAATTTGATGTTATATTAACTGAAAATTTATTTGGAGATATAATATCAGATGAAGCAAGTGTTATTGGAGGATCAATTGGAATTTTATGCTCATCATCAATTGGTAAAAACAGAGGTCTTTTTGAACCAATTCATGGTTCATATCCACAAGCAAAAAACAAAAATATAGCCAACCCAATTGCAACAATTCTATCTGCGGCAATGATGTTGGAGTTTTTGAATTTAAATGAAGAATCAAGGATTATAAAAAAAGCGGTAAACATTTCATTAGAAAACAAAATATCTACCGCTGATTTGAATAAGAATAATCCGTCAACAACAAGTGAGGTTGGGGATTATATTTCTAAGAAAATTATAGAAGAAAATCTTTAAGATTTACTTTCTTCATCTTCCATCTGCTTTTTAAGATCAGCAAGAGCTTCAATATCACCAAGCGTAGACTTATCTAAATTGTCCTTTTTCTTAGGTTTTTTAGGTGTACTCGGCTTTGCTTTTTTAAACATAGAAGTATGAGATAAAACTATTCTTTTAAAATCACCGTTACACTCAATAACTTTAAATTCAGTTTCCTCACCAACTGCTAATTCAGAACCATCTTCCTTAACCATATGTTTCTTGGGAACTATTGCAACTAATTCTTCGCTTAAATTAATTAATCCTCCCCTATCGGTAATAGAATCAATTTTTAAATTATGTGTAGTATCAACAGCGTAAGTCTTGAGATATTTATCCCATGGATTATCCTTAGTTTGTTTATGACCCAAACTTAACTTACGTTCATTTACATCTAGTTCTAAAACTACAACTTCAATTTCATCAGAAATAGTAAACAATTCAGATGGATGTTTGATTTTTTTAGTCCATGATAAGTCAGAAATATAAACTAATCCGTCAATTCCTTCTTCAAGTTCTACAAAAACACCAAAGTTTGTGAAATTTCTAATTTTACCCTTATGTTTTGAATCTACAGGGTATTTTTTAGTAATATCAGTCCAAGGATCGCTTGTTAATTGTTTGATTCCTAATGACATTTTTCTATCTTCTCTATCAAGTGTTAGAATAACAGCTTCTACTTCATCACCAATATTTACAAAATCCTGAGCAGATCTCAAGTGAGTCGACCAGGACATTTCAGAAACATGTACCAATCCCTCAACACCATCTACAATTTCAATGAATGCACCATAATCAGCTAATACAGAAACTTTTCCTTTTACTTTATCACCTTCTTTAAGATCAGCATCTAAATTTTCCCATGGATGCTTACTTAATTGTTTAACACCAAGCTGAATTCTTGATTTATCATCATCAAAATCTAAAATAACTACATTTAACTTTTGATCTAACTCCAAAATTTCACTTGGATGATTAATTCTATTCCAAGATAGATCTGTAATATGAATTAAACCATCAACACCTCCTAAATCAATAAAAACACCATAAGTAGTAATATTTTTTACTACACCTTCAAGAACTTGCCCCTTCTCTAACTGAGAAATGATTTCTTTTTTCTGTTCTTCAATATCAGCCTCGATTAGTGCTTTGTGAGATACAACAACATTTTTAAATTCATGGTTAATTTTTACAATTCTAAATTCCATGTTTTTATTAACATACTGATCGTAATCTCTTATAGGTTTAACATCAATTTGAGATCCTGGTAAGAATGCTTCTAGACCAAAAACATCTACAATCATTCCACCTTTAGTTCTACATTTAACAAAACCAGTCACAATAGTTTCTTTTTCATGAGCTTCATTAACTCTTTCCCAGGCTTTTATAGTTCTTGCTTTTCTGTGAGAAAGTACTAGTTGTCCAGTTTTATCCTCTTGAACATCCACAATAACTTCTACTTTATCACCAATTTTTAAATCAGGATTATATCTAAATTCATTAAGTGAAATAACTCCCTCAGACTTTGCATTTATATCAATAATTGCTTCTCTTTCTGTTATATTGATGACTTCACCTTGTATAACATTGTCATTATATGTGTCAACAAAATTTTCATTTATTAAATTTTCAAATTCATCAATCTGGTTTTGATCTAATGATTGAATACCTTGTTCAAATTCATTCCAATCAAAATCATTAGTTTCAATAGGTTTTTTCTTTGAGACTTCAGTTTTACTTACTGAATCAGTATTGTTTTGATCTTTTTCTTCAACGACAACTTCTTTTTCTTTCTTAGTTGACTTTTTTACAGTGGATTTAGCAGTAGCTTTCTTTGTGGTTTTTTTTTCAGAAGCTTTAGTGCTTGATTTTTTTGGAGAGGATTTTTTTTCTTCTAATTCATCCGTCTCTTTTGTTTTTTTTGCAGGCATATTATCTACAATTTGTATTCTGGTTTAATTTATAGACTCAGGAGATACCAGAAGAATTAAACTTTTTTAACCTTTTTTATCTATTTTACTCCAAAAAGGTACGCGAATCTAACTTCAATTTAAATCTTATGCAAGTTTTATCTCAAGAATTTGATTTTATTATACCTACAATTTCATCAACAACATTTTTTATTGACTTATCATCAGAGTTTATAATAACTGCATTTTCTGGAATCGTTAGAGGAGATACAGATCTGTTTGTATCATTAAAATCCCTATTTATTAAATCTTTCTCAACATTTTCAATAGTTATATTAAACTCGGATTCCTTTAACTCAGTCCATCTTCTGTGAGATCTTTCTTTGATTGATGCATCTATATAAAACTTATATTCAGCATTAGGAAAGACTACAGAACCTATATCTCTGCCATCCATAACAATTGAATTTCGAGAGGCTATTTGATGTTGGATAATTAGAACATAATCTCTAATAGATTTTTCAGCTGCAATAATACTAACAAGCTTAGAAATTTTAGAGTTTCTAATTTTTGACTCAACAACTACACCATCAATAGCTATAGAATAACTATTATTGTTTTTTTCAAAAGTGATTTTTTTACTATTAATGATATCAATTAATAGCTTAAAATTAACATTACTTTCATTCTCAATGCAATTGAAATTAATAGCTAAAAATGTTATTGCCCGATAAATTGCACCAGAATCGATATGTACAATATCAAAAATTTTTGAAATCTCTTTTGCTACAGAACTTTTTCCCGATGAGGATGGACCATCAATAGTTATGATCATATTTAAACAAATCTAATTAAAACTCAATGGAATTAGAAATTTTATTTTTCATGATTGCAATTCCTATAACATCTTTCATTTCACTGACATAGTGGAACTTGAGACCTTTTAGATATTTTGAATCAATATCATTTACATGTTTTTGATTATCTGAGGAAAGAATAATTTCTTTTACATTAGCTCTTTTAGCAGCTAAAACTTTTTCTTTTATTCCACCTACAGGAAGAACTTTTCCTCTCAAAGTAATCTCACCTGACATAGCAAAATTATTTTTAACCTTTCTTTGGGTTAGAAGAGAAATCAAAGACGTTAAAATTGTTATTCCTGCACTAGGACCATCTTTAGGGGTAGCTCCTTCAGGAACATGTAAATGAATGTTGTATTTATGAAATATATCAGAATTAATACTGAAAGTAGCACAATTTGACTTGATGAATTCAAGAGCTATTGTAGCAGACTCTTTCATTACTTTACCTAAATTTCCAGTGATAGTCAAACCACCTTTTCCTTTGGAAATTATAGATTCAATATATAGAATTTCACCACCGTACTGCGTCCATGCTAAACCTGTAGAAATACCAGGAAGATTATTTTTTTCAGCATCTTGTTTTGTTACAGGAACACCTAAAACTTTTTCAATATTGAGTTTTTCTGAGTTTATTTCTTCTAAATTATTTTCAACAATTTGCTTGGCATATGATCTGCAAATTTTAGCAATACATTTTTCCAAGTTTCTAACTCCTGACTCCCTTGTATAACCTTGAATTATTTTTTTTAAAGAGTTACTATCTAATTTGAAGGGAAAGTCTTCTAAACCGTTAGCTTTTAATTGTTTGCTTATTAAATGTTTTTTAGCAATATTTATTTTTTCCTCTAAGCTGTATCCCGAAAGGTTAATCAATTCCATTCTGTCAAGAAGAGCAGGCTGGATAGTATTTAAATTATTTGCAGTAGCAATGAATAAAATCTTAGATAAATCGTAACCTAACTCTAAGAAATTATCATAAAACTCATTGTTTTGCTCTGGATCCAAAATTTCGAGTAATGCTGATGATGGATCTCCTTGAGAACCAACAGAAAGTTTATCAATTTCGTCAAGAATAAAAACAGGATTTGAAGTTTTAACTTTTTTAAGATTTTGTATTATTCTTCCAGGCATTGCTCCAATATATGTTTTTCTATGACCTCTCAATTCAGCTTCATCTCTCAAACCACCCAATGAAATCCTAACATATTCCCTACCTAATGCTTCTGAGATTGACTTTCCTAAAGAAGTTTTACCTACGCCAGGAGGTCCATAAAAACAAAGTATAGGAGACTTCATGTTTTTTTTAAGCTTAAGAACTGCAATTTGTTCTAAAATCCTATCCTTTACATCCTTAAGTCCATAATGATCTCTATCTAGTATTTTATTAGCTCTTTTTATATCAAAATTATCATCAGAATACTTATTCCACGGCAAATCAAGAATTAACTCAATATAATTTCTTTGAATTGAATATTCAGAAGCTTGTGAATTCATTCTCTGTAACTTTGCTAGCTCTTTGTTAAAATGATCAGCAATTTTATCGTTCCAATTTTTAGTTTTAGACTTAACTCTCATTTCTTCAATCTCTTGATCATTTGATGAAGTACCTAATTCTTCTTGAATTGTTTTTAATTGCTGATTCAAAAAATACTCTCTTTGTTGTTGATCTAAATCTGTCCTAACTTTAGATTGAATATCATTTTTTAAACTTAGTTTTTGAAATTCAACATTCATAAACTTTAAACAACTTAAAGCTCTATCTTGTAAATCATTAATTTTAAGAATATTATATTTTTCATTAACTGAAATATTCATATTAGATGAAACGAAATTGACAAGAAAAGCATTACTATGAATGTTCTTTATCGCAAAAGATGCCTCAGAGGGAATATTAGGGTTTTCATTAATAATTTTTAGAGCTAAATCTTTTATAGAATCAATAGTTGCAATAAATTTTTTATCTGTTGAATCTGGTTTAGATTCCGGTATTTCATTTATCGTAGCTGTGAAATATGGGTCATCTGAAATTATGTCTTTTAGTTCAAATCTTTTCTTTCCCTGAATGATAACAGTTATGTTTCCGTCAGGCATTTGGAGTACTCTTAAAATTTTTGCAACAGTCCCAATTTTATTTATGTCAGAAATTTTAGGATCTGAAACTGAAGAGTCTTTTTGAGATACAACACCAATAAGTTTATCTCCTGAGTTAGCATTCTTAATTAATTTAACTGATTTATCTCTAGATGCAGTGATTGGAATAACAACACCAGGAAATAAAACTGTATTTCTTAATGGTAAAATCGGAAGAGAATCTGGTAATTTTTCTTTAGAAATAGCTTCTTCATCATCAGACGTCATTAAAGGAATTAATTCAGATTCTTCGTCAATTGGATCAAAGGAAATAGAATTTATATCAAAAATATTACTCATATAGTGTCATTATGTCATATTGTAAGGGAAACCTCAACATATAACCTAAAGTTTCAAGTTCCATGCCATTAGAAATAATGTCAGTGTTAATTAACCTTTAAGTTTCTTAAAAGAAAAGAACCTAACAAGAATAATGAAGCAAACAATAAGATAGAATATCTAATATTTCCAGTTATCTGATCAATAGCACCAGACATAAATGTTCCAAGAACTATACTTATAATCATACACATCTGATAAAAACTGAAATATGAACAAGTATTTTCAGTTTCAGGAATTAGTTTAGAGTAAGTAGACCTAGACAAAGATTGAATTCCACCCATCACCAGTCCAACTAATCCAGCAACAATGTAAAATTCAGTAGTAGATTCAATAAAGTAAGCAATGATACAAATAGAAAACCATGAGATATTAAAGATAATTAGCGTATTTACATTACCAATAATTTTTGAAACATATGCACCTCCAACCGAACCAATAATTGCAATTAATTGAATTAAAAGCATACTAAGTATCAATCCTGATGTTTTTTCTCCTTCTGCCCAATTAATTTCTTGTTCTCCAAAATAAGTTGCAATTAGAATAATTGTCTGAACAGCTGTAGAAAATGTAAAAAAAGCTATCAAAAATTTTTTAACACTTTTATCTTTTTTAAGTAGCTTCCATACAATTAATAACTCATCAAAACCGCCAAAAAAAATAGATTTTTTAAAGATTAACTTTCTATCTACTTTTTTATTGCTTTTTGGTAAATAATAAAAAGTATATTGACTAAAAATCAACCACCAAAAACCAACAGTTAAAAAAGAAACTCTCATGGCTTGAATTTTTCCTTCGTTCGAGTTTTCAAAACCGAAAGTTTCAGGAAAATTTATCATAAAAATATTTAATAAAAGAAGTAGAACACTTCCTACATAGCCATATGAATATCCTAAAGCACTAGCTTTATCTTGATCCTCCGGCTTAACAATATCAGGTAAATATGAATTGTAAAATACAAGTGAAGCCCAAAAAGAAAAAAGTGCAAAAGCGTAAAAAAATATACCTAAATAAATATTTTCTAAATCAAAAAAATATAATCCAATACAAGAAAAACTTCCTGTCAGAACAAAAAACTTCATAAATGATTTTTTATTAGATAAAAAATCAGCTATTCCTGACATAATTGGAACTAAAATCGCTAAGAAAAAGAAAACAAATGATGTTATAAATTGTATAAGAGCAGTATTTTTAAAACTAAACCCCATTAGCTCTATATAGTCAGATTCAATAAAAAGAGCCATGTAAAAAATTGGAAAAATAGCAGTAGAAATTACTAGAGGATATACTGAATTAGCCCAATCATAAAATGCCCAGGCGTTTACAATTTTTTTTTGATTAGTTCTGCTCAATTCTCAGTGAATTTTTAAAAAATATAAGTTACTTTTGTCGAGAAATATACAAAATGATACTTAGATTTTTCTTTATCAATATTTTATTTTTGATATCTACTCAGGTAATATCTGGTCAAGCTAAATATGAAATAGAAAAAACTGATTTGGAATGGAGGGAGCAATTAGATGAAATGTCATACTTAGTATTAAGAAAAGCATACACAGAAAGACCATTTACTGGAAAATATGACAACTTTTATGAAAAAGGAACATATCATTGCGCAGGTTGTGATGAGCCTCTTTATAAATCTAGTAGAAAATATAATTCGTATTGCGGATGGCCCAGTTTTGACAAAGAAATAAGTGATAAAATTGAGTATGATGTAGATTATAAACTTGGATATCCTAGAAAAGAGATAAAATGTAAAAAATGTGGAGGTCACTTAGGCCATGTTTTTAATGATGGACCCAAAAACACGACAGGAATCAGACATTGTGTTAATTCAGCAGCTTTAATTTTCAAGAAAGATGAAAAAGGATAAAGACTACTGGAAAAAAAATCTTGATAAAATGAGCTATGAAGTATTGAGAAATGCAGCCACAGAAATGCCATTTTCCGGAGAATACAATATGTTTTTTGAAGATGGATTATATAAGTGTAAAGGATGTGGGAATGTACTTTTTGAGAGTAAATCAAAATTCGACAGTGGATGTGGTTGGCCAAGCTTCGATGAATGTATTAATGGTTCAATTATCTATAAAGAAGACAATTCATTAAATAGAACACGAACAGAAATTTTATGCTCAAATTGTGATGGACACTTGGGGCATGTTTTTGATGACGGGCCTACTGATACAGGTTTAAGATATTGTGTAAACTCAGCAAGTTTAAATTTTAAAAAAGATTAATTATGGATAAATATGATATTGTTGTAATTGGAAGTGGTCCAGGTGGATATGTGACTGCTATAAGAGCATCTCAACTCGGATTAAGCACTGCTATAATTGAAAAAGAAAGTCTTGGAGGAATATGTTTGAATTGGGGATGCATACCCACTAAAGCTCTACTCAAGTCTGCTGAGGTCTATAATTATCTTAAGAAATCAGATGATTATGGTATTTCTGCTGAAAATATTAATAGTGACTTTGAAAAAGTTATTCAAAGAAGTAGAAATGTAGCTGGAACGATGAGTAAAGGAGTAAACTTCTTAATGAAAAAAAATAAAATTAAAGTATTTACTGGAACTGCTTCTATCAACTCTGATAAATCAATCACCATTGAAAATAATGAAGAAGTCAATAAAATAACAGGAAAACATGTAATAATTGCAACAGGAGCAAGATCAAGAGAGATTCCCTCATTAAAGCAAAATGGCATTAATATAATAGGCTACAGAAAAGCTATGACTTTGGAAAAACAACCTGAAGAGATTATAATTGTTGGCTCTGGTGCAATTGGGATTGAATTTGCATATTTCTACAATAGCCTAGGAAGCAAAGTTACTGTTATTGAATACATGCCAAGAATAACACCTGTGGAAGATGAAGATATTTCGAAAGAATTAGAAAAAATCCTTAAAAAACAGGGCATCAATATTATGACATCAGCTGAACTGATAGAATCCAAAGCTAATGATGATAGTGTTAAGGTAAAAATAAAAAACTCAAAAGATGAAATTATTGAACTTGAAGCCAATGTAGTTCTTAGTGCTGTTGGAATCAAATCGAATATTGAAAATATTGGACTTGAAAATATTGGAATTACGGTCGAAAATGACAAAATAATTGTTGATGAGTTCTACAAAACCAATGTAGAAGGTTTTTATGCTATTGGTGATGTAGTTTCAGGTCCAGCTTTAGCACACGTAGCGTCTGCTGAGGGTATTACATGTGTTGAAAATATAAAAGGTTTAAATACATCTACTATCGATTATAACAATATACCAGGATGTACTTACTGTAAACCTGAGATAGCATCTGTAGGGTTTACAGAAAAACAAGCAATTGATAATGGATATGAAATTAAAGTCGGAAAATTTCCTTTCTCAGCATCTGGAAAAGCTCAATCATCAGGTGCTCCTGAGGGTTTTGTAAAAGTTATTTTTGATGCAAAATATGGTGAATGGTTAGGATGTCATATGATAGGAAGCAATGTGACAGAAATGATATCTGAAGCAGTTGTTGGAAGAAAATTAGAAACTACTGGACACGAAATTCTTAAAGCGGTACACCCACACCCAACACTAAGTGAGGCTGTAATGGAAGCTGTTGCAGATGCATATGGTGAAGTAATTCATCTTTGATTATTTGAAATAAAACTTTCAACTGCTAGATCATAGCTTTTCAACCCAAAACCCATAATTATACCTCTGGCGTGTGGACCTATGTAAGAAATGTGTCTATAATCTTCTCGAGAAA
>BB_Man_B_Liq_inBBDRAFT_1000123_pt1 | contig 13165 bp, 9 predicted proteins | sample BBManParaguerPR_4_FD_10244 | JGI IMG/M metagenome (IMG submission 10244) | reverse complement strand
AGAACGGCCTGGTGAATCCTTAATTGTACTTTCTTTCATACACGGGGGAAAATTCAAGCATAAAAAACCCCCCGCGGCGCTGCCGCGGGGGGTTTTTGTTTCTATAAAATTTTGCAGATTACTCTACAATAACTTTTAAGGTTTTCACATCGCCTTTGCTGTTCGCAACATTCACGAAGTACAAACCGCTCACCATATTCTGACGAGTTAGTTCTACTTCACCTTGAACGTTATCGAAACCTGCAACTACACGGCCTGTGATGTCCATTACGCGTACAGTAAATAGGTCAGAAGTACCTAGAGCGATAGTCGCCGTTTCAGTCATCGGGTTAGGACGAACAGAAACGAAATCTAGCGCACCTTCTTCAACACCTACGAATGAACAAGTACCGTAAGTGTGACGCAAAGTATCCGCAGAACCTGTACGAGCGAAGAAACGGTTGTATGAACCTACACCATTATCAACACCACATGCAGAATCTACAGGCTCGTGGTTACTTACATCGGTTGGATCGCCGTTCGAGAAACGGTACTCCATAGTACCTGGACAGAAGCTAGGTACAGTCGCGATGTATTGACCAGCTGTAGTGTGCGGAGTCATTGCAATCGCATTGGCATCCCACTGAGTGAAGTTCCCCATTAGGTAGATAGTATCTGCTGGAGTGAACGACGCTTGAGTGAAGTCAACGATAAACGTTACATCAGCTGTTGCTGGCACTGAAGGACAAGGTCCGTAAGTGTCGTTACCGAAACAACGAGTTGCAACGGTTGAATCTGAACTTACAGTGATCACCTTGTTACCACCACCTTCCCAGTTGGTGTTTCCGTTTTCGTGGTAACGAGCTTTGAAAGTGAAATCGCCTGAATCAACATCGAAGTAAGTGATCGACCAGATGCCATCACCATCAGGATCAGACATAGTCTCACCGCCCCAACCATTGATTGGACCAGCCAAAGAAACTGAATCTACAGTACCACAAGCAGCAATTGAACTAACATCAACATTTACCGTGATATCATATGTTGGAAGAACCATACATGGTCCACACATGTTGTAACAAACCTCGTAGATACCGCTAACTGTATCCGTGTAGTAACGGTTATCACCTTGGCTAATACCAGCATTCGATGCTTGACAAGCAGATGGTACAGACTCTACTGCACTCCATCCGTTACCGTTCAAGAACTTGAAGTAAACAGAATCTGTTTTGTTTACGTAAGCGATGTAACGGTGTACACCATCAAAGTTCACCATTTGTGATTTCGCTGGATCCCAACCTTGGAAGTTACCTGCAACGTGAGCTGAATCAGCGCTCAAGGTTTGTAGCGAGTAATCTACTTTGAATTGGATAGCTTTTTGTCCAGCAGGAGCTGCACCGGCAAACATTACCGCAGGAAGTGTAGTGTCTTGAGAGATCACTGCCCAACGGTTACCATTACCGTTAGTACCTACATTAACAGAAGATGGAACACTTTCGTCATCGCCCCATTGGTTACCGTTGATAAACTTGTACTCAAGTTGACCAGCAGGAACCGATACGGTTACCGAGTAAACGGAAGTAGAACCCACTTGTGACATAGACGTTGTGCTTGGCGACCAGCTCTGGAAAGAACCAGCGACGTGCACACCGTTAGAGTTCGCTGCAGTTGACCCGAGGTCTACCTGAAACGTAACGCTGTGGTTCTGTGCAAATGCTGCTACACCGAAGCATAAAGCAGCTGCAATTGCGTAAAGTTTTTTCATGAAAAATGACTTTGGTTAGTAATTAGTGTACGCTGTACCTTTCAAATTTAAGCCATAGGTCTCGAGCGTAAAGGCCTGATTCTATCGGTTTTTAACCATATTATTGCATTATTCCGCATGAAATGAAGAAATACGCAATTTTAACCTGTTTAACGCTACTCAGCTGCATGCCTTTTGAAACGATAAAAGGGCAAGAAGTTCAGCGCATGGACCCGCCGAACTGGTGGATCGATCACCCCTTAGATACGGTGGAGGTTTTGATGCAGGGCAAGGGGCTTCTGAAATGGGCTGCGGAGGTCGAGAAATCTGCGGGTAAAGTTCTGCAGACCACACATTATGGCGACCGCTATTCACTCGTGAAGTTGTGGATTCGACCAGAATACGCTAAAGAAAAAGTCGAAATCAACATTGGACCAAAGTCATTTGAATTTCCATTGCTTGAGCGGAGTGGTCATGAACCGCAAGGCTTGAGTGATCAGGATTTGGTCTACTTAATTACCCCGGACAGATTCCACAACGGCGACCCTTCGAATGATGATGTGCCTGGAATGCGCGAGCGTGGTGTGGACCGTTCCCAGCCCTATGCCCGTCACGGCGGTGATTTGCTGGGCATTCAAATGGGGCTCGATTATATTGAACGATTGGGTGCTACGGCACTTTGGATCAATCCCGTATTGGAAAACGACATGGAACGCGACAGTTACCACGGGTATGCTATTACGGATCATTATCGAGTAGATCCAAGGTATGGGGGGAATGAGGCGTTAAAGGAATTGGCCACCGAACTTCATCAAAGGGAGATGAAGCACATCATGGATATCGTCTACAATCATTGGGGCGTCGAGCATTATTTGCACCGCCAGTTGCCAGATTCCGGTATGGTTCATTTCAATCCAGACGGCAGTATTCCCTATTCGAATTTTAGGTTTTCCGCCTTGGCCGATCCGCATGCGTTGGCGCAAGATAAGCAGGCCTTTGAGCACGGGTGGTTTGCGGGGGCGATGCCGGACCTCGACCAACGCCATCCATTGACCGCATCGTACTTGCGTTATTCGACGCTGTGGTACATCGAGATGTTTGAGGTGGACGCCTTGCGCTGCGATACCTACGCCTTTTCGGACCGTATGTTTTTGCGGAAGATGAACCAATTACTCAAGCGCCTCTACCCCAACATTTTCATCTTTGGAGAGACTTGGTCCTACAATGAAGCTTCGCAAGCCTACTTCGCCCCAAACAAGATGTACGAAGGGCATTTCTCCTTAGCCGACGCAGTGACGGATTTTACCCTATGGCGGGCCATTCACAAAATGTACAGCGCAGTGGAGCACGAGCAATTTGGCTGGAATACTGGTGCGGGAGAACTGTATTACCGATTGGTGAGCGACTATTTGTACGAGCATCCCGAGGACCTGATCATCTTTTTAGACAACCATGACGACGGAAGGTTTTTGGGCCAATTCGACCAAGACACCACCAAGCTCAAAAGCGCATTGACCCTTCTGTACGCCATGCGTGGGATTCCGGTGTTGTACTACGGCACAGAATTGGGCCTCAGTGGTCACAAAGATCATGGCGCTATTCGGGAAGATATGCCCGGGTTTGAAGGTGAGTTCCCTGATTTTGACAAAACAGGCGGAGATTTATTAGATTTGTGTCAAGAATTGGGCGCTTCCCGAAAGCTCCGCGGAAAAACTCAAGTACGACAGCAAGTCCCCAAAGACGGTTGGTACGTACTCTGGATTACCTCGGAACAAGGCACTTGGCGATTAGTCATCAACGCTTCTGAAAAGCAGCGAACCTACACCAACGAGTGGGGGGATGAGGAGAACGAATATGAGCCTTGGGAGGCCCAAATGATGGAACTATTGTAGCGTGAAAGCCACCATTGAAAATATCCGCATTGCCGAAAAGGACCGTAGTTATAACAGCTATGTCCTCAAGCAGAGTATTTTCGATGATTACTGGCACTACCATCCTGAGATAGAAATCACCTACATCGTCAAAGGCGAAGGCATCGCCTTCATCGGTAACAAAACCGTAGAGTTCCGCCCGGGGATGGCCTTCCTACTAGGCCCTTACCTTCCCCACAACTTCGTCAGCACTGATGAAGAGGATGTTGTCATGGAAAAGGAATGTTGGGGACTCCAATTCACCCAAGAATGGCTCAACTCTTTCAAAGAAAGTTCCGCCCTTCAACGCCTNTTCAAAGCCATGAGCTATGGAATACATCTGGGCATTTTAGACACGAAAGAGCACGAGACTTTTGAAACCATCGTTGGTGATGACCCGTTGCGCAGCATCGGCGCCTTCTTCAACTTCATGGCGCTCATCGCTGAACGGCCAGATTTCGTTACGGTATCCACAAACAATGCCTACTCCAATGTGATGAGCCAAAAGATCAGCCAACGCATGGAGCGCGTCTCGAAATACATTCAAGACCATTACCAAAATCCNATCACGCTNAGTGAGATCTCCGATGTNGCNAGCATGACCGAACAAAGCTTCAGCCGTTGGTTCCGTCAAACCTCGGGCCTGACATTTGTAGATTACCTCATGCAGTTGCGCACCACAGTGGCAAGCAATCTCTTAGTAAATACAAACAAAGCCATGACAGAAGTGGCCGCAGAAAGTGGGTTCAACTCGAGCTCTTCATTCAACAGAGCCTTTCTTAAAATCAAGGGGTGTTCTCCCCGAGAATTCAGAAAAAATCGAACCCTGTAAATACAAAAAAGGCGCCCCGTGGGGCGCCTTTTTTGTTGGAGTTATGCTTCGCCTTCCGGCACGTAGGTCATGACCTTGCGGTTGGTGATCAGGAGGTTCGCGAGCGCTGCAAGCGCGAGTGAACAACCTGCTAACAACATTGCATTGATGGGCTCGTCGCCAAATAGGTTTTTGTACAACGGCGTGATGGCAAAGGCCGCCACGATTTGTGGGAGCACGATAAACATATTGAAGATCCCCATGTACACACCCATGCGATTCGGATCGATAGCTGAGCTCAACATGGCGTACGGCATCGAAAGGATGGATCCCCAGCTGAAGCCGATGAGTACGAAACTCAGTCCCAGGTCGGACGGTTCGTTGGCGAAATACATGTTGAAGAATCCATAGGCACCGGCGAAAAGCGAGGCCATATGCACATATTTGCGGTTAATGCGACGACGCGAGGTCCACAGGGTGAGTAACAAGGCAAAGGCCATAGAACTCAAACCGTAGTAGCCCATGTACGAGCCCACTTGATTAGAGGCATCGTTGAAGGCTTTATCTGCAATTTTATAGGCTTCAATAGCTTCTGGCGTACTGGTCGCGTATTCAATGGCTTCTGGTTTCGGAGCATCAAAGACGTGGTCCGTGAGGCCTGGATTCGCCATCGACCACATGGTAAAGAAGGCGAACCAAGAGAAGAATTGGACCACNCCTAATTTGCGCATGGTTAGCGGCATTTCAGAGATGTTCTTGACCACTTCCTTAAGCGTGTTTGCTAGTCCAGCGTTTTCCTTGCGTTCTGCGCGGAATGCTTCGAGGTCTTCGGGTGGGTATTCGTCNGTGGTGAATACGGTGTATAGAATCGACAAAATGAAGACCATGGCACCCACTGCAAAGGCGATTTGGACCGACATGGGTACTACCCCTGGGTCCGCCTCATTGCTCACCCCTAATTTTGAGATGAAGAGCGGCAGGTTTGAGGCCACCCAAGTACTGATTCCAATAATGAGGGTTTGTACAACGAATCCGAAAGAGCGCTGACTATCTGGAAGCTTATCAGCGACCAAGGCACGGAAAGGTTCCATGGAAATGTTCATCGAGGCATCGAGAATCCACAATCCTCCGGCGGCCATCCATAGTACGCTGCTGTGAGGAATGAAGAATAAGGTAACGGATGCTAGAATAGCGCCAACAAGGAAGAATGGACGACGACGGCCCCAACGCGGGTGCCAAGTATTGTCGCTCATCTGACCAATGATAGGCTGGACAATGAGACCGGTTAATGGTGCGGCCAACCAAAGTAGTGGAAGGCTGTGTTCATCGGCACCTAAGGTTTCAAATACGCGGGTCATGAAACCGCTTTGGAGGGCATATCCGAATTGGATCCCTAAGAAGCCAAAGCTCATGTTCCAGATTTGCCAAAAACTGAGTCTAGGTTTTTGTTGCATGTCTTGTAGTTTTCGAGTGAGTTCAAAAAACCCGGCACTAGGCCGGGTTCATAAGTTACGACGTTCCCAGAATTATTGACATTCAATCTGGACATTCACCGCCTCGGTAACGCGATCGGCACCGGTGGCAAATACCTTCTTCATTGCAATGAACTCTAGGTAATCAATGGTCTTGTTAGCGGGTATGGTAAAGAACTCCGAAGGCACGATCAACTTTTCAAAGTTGCCGTCTCCTAGGTAGTTCATTTGCAACTTTGGATTCGTTCCAACGTTGAAAGTATTCTCAATCTGGCTAGAGCTACCGTCCGTGAAAATCACTTTAGCGTAGATGTAGCAGTCATCAGAAGCTAAATTCTGCATGCTCGCCTTTTCCTCTCTCCAGTTCTCGTAGCGCAAGGTTACAATATCATCTGCCATCACCTTGTTCGGGAAGTGGTAGAATGGGTTGCGCTCGGTGGCTGGTGGGTCGATAGCAATGACTTGATCCGGAGTTTTTACATCTGGATCTCCATAACCGCCGCCGTCTTTTGCTTTAACGAGGAAGTGAATGTCCTCGCTGTATACGGTCGCAGCATCCACTTCATACCAAAGAGTTGGAACCATCTTGAAGGAGAAGGTACCATCGGCATTTGGCGTGAATTTCAAAGCGTCATTAGAATTTTTCCAAGGGGCAGAACCTGTACCATTTACAAGCGGGTGACCATCCGGGTGTTCTGCTGGTTTCCATGTCCATAAATAAACATCTTCGCCGGCATCAATGGCCTGTTGTAATAAATCTTGCGGTTCGTCCGTCAGGTCCAGTCCTGCAGGGTCGAAAATGATCTCCAAAGAATCTGCTGGATCGATATTCTCGTCCGGCACAGTAGTGATTTGAGCGCTCGCTGCGAGGCCCATAGTCAATGCAAATAAGGTAGTAATCTTCTTCATTGTGGGCTTATTTACGAGTAAAAGTCAATTCATACGAAACACTTGGCTTGTCACAACGCTCGCGGCTGTATACAAACACCATGTTTTGGTCGATCGTACGAGGCATGTTGCCGAGTGGCAAAATGGTCGTAACGGTGTCTTCAGTCAAGTGAATGGCCGACGGGTATTGTGGCGAATCGTAGCGCCAAGTTCCGCTGGTACCAAATAGGTTGAAGCCTGGGCCTGCAGAGTTTACTGTGTAGGTGCTGTCATCGTTGAATTGAACAACCCATTTGTTGTTGCTTCCTGTGTAGAAACCGCTGATATCACGGGTTTCTGGTACGGGTAAGCTAAGGTCAGTTTGGTCAGCACCGGTAAGTTCCCAAGTGCCGATAATTCCTGCTCCAGCTTCGTATGCGGGGCCAATTGGCCCAACTTCTGGCTTACACGCCCCAAGGGCGAGAAGCGCTGCTGTGGTAATGGTTAGAATCTTTGTTTTCATATGCCTTTACTGCTTAGTTGCAGCCTCCTTCTTCGTTGTATACAAATCCTTGCGCTGTTCCCTCAAAGTTCGGGAATTGCAAAATCATACCAGGACAATCCCAATCCACACCGCGGATTTTCTGGATCTCACCCTGTACACCTTGGCGCTTGAGTTGGAATAATCGGTCCCCTTCAAAAGCCAATTCTAAACGGCGCTCACGCATCACTTCAGAAAGCGTTAAGCTGCTTAAATCCGTGAGGCCTGCACGCTGACGCAACGCATTGACCATTGCCAATCCTGAACCGTCACTATCACCGTTCAATCGAACGTTACACTCTGCGTAAATCAAATACAACTCCGTCAAATGCAAGAGTGGCACGTCGATGAAGCTTGAGTTGAATTTGCTCACCACGTAGAACTCATCTGCGGTACCTACGTTACGCGCTTCGTACCAAAGTTGTCCACGCAAATCGCTCGTATCGCTAGTCGCCGCTACGTACATGTCTTGGCTCGCCTTCAACGCTGGGTTTGCATTTGGATCATCCGAGCGGTAGTTCCAAACAAACCCTGTTCCGCGCTCATCAATGATAGTATCGGTTGCAGAACTTTCATTAGTACTTACCAACGTGAAGATGAATTCCGCCGGCAGGTTGTCGTTCATGTGGTCGTAGAAACGCTTGGTCAAATCTTGCTCCAACATGTAGTTGCCAGAGTTAATTACCTCAGCCGCTTTCGTTTTTGCATTGGCAAAATCACCCATTTCTAAATACACTTTTGCAAGCATCGCTTTCGCAGCCATCTGGTTCGCGAAGATGCCGTTTGAAGCAGGAAGGTCCGATTCCGCATCCAACAAATCTTGAACGATAGAAGCGTATACATCCGCAACGGTTGCACGCATTTGCGGGGTTTGGTCTGCACTAATCTTTAGTGGAATACCCAAATGGCTATTGTCAGACGTGTATCCGTAAGGCAAAGCCCAAATACGTACTACATGGAAGTGGGAAATGGCGCGAATAAACTTCGCCTCGGCCGAGATGCGCTGAATGGCATCCGGTGTTGCGCCCTCCAAATCTGCTACCTCTTCTAACAATGTGTTCGCACGATAGATTGCGATGTAGGCATCACGGTACTGACCGCCAAACGATCCATTGAAGAACGACGATGTCCAACGCCAAATCTGCGCGTACTCACCGTTCAATCCTAGAGGATCTGCCAGGTTATCTGACATCACTTCTGGGATGTTTTGGAACCAGCCGCCGTAGGCATTGGCTGCCACATCATATACACTCACCAAGAGCTCTTGAGCATCGTTGATGGTAAGGATGGCTGAATCTGCGGGGATCTGGCTCGAGCTGTTTGCCTGGAAGTCCAAGATCTTCTCACAAGATGAGGTCCCGATTGCCAGTGCTGCGATAGCGAAAATTGCTGCTAACTTTTTCATGATTCGGGCGCTTTTAGAAGTTAATATTTACACCTACGTTGATGGTCTTCTCTTGCGGAGGAGTCAAGTAGGTAATGTTAGGTGACATGTTACGGTCTGTAGCATTCTCGAAATCACGAGCAATTTCTGGATCCAAACCGATAAATTCTGTCAATGTAATAAGGTTGGTACCCGTCAAGTTTACACTCATTCCCTTCACGTTCTTGAGCTTGTCTTGAGGTACTCTGTAAGTCAATTTCACGTTGCGCAAACGAGCGTAAGTACCGTCGTGCAACCATAGGTTAGTGTTGATCCACTCCGTATTAGCACCATAGGTGCGGTAGTCGCGGCTCAGCTTAGGATACGTTGCCACATCACCAGGTTGCTGCCAACGGTCGAACAAATCTGTACGCATGTTCCAATCCGTCACTACACCCATTTGACGCTTCGACGAACTATCGTAGATATCACCACCAATAGTGAACACCCACAAGAAGCTAAACTCGAGGTTCTTGTAGTTGAATGTATTCGTCAATCCACCGATCGCATCAGGCATCACATTACCCACAGCAACGCGGTCTTGAAGATCCCAAGTGTAGGTCTCCTCACCATCTTTGGTTAGATAAACCGGTAACCCGTTTTGCGGATCCACGTGGCTGAATCGGACGAGATAGTTGGTACCAATTGGCATACCTACAACCACACGCGTATCATTCGTTCCCCCACTTACCGCATCCGGAGAATATTGGCCAATAGAAGTAATCTCATTGTAGTTACGCGCCACGTTGAAATCAGTGGTCCAAGTAAAGTTGTCCGTTACAATGTTGCGCGATTTAATGGCAAACTCGATACCCGTGTTGTAAACGCTACCAACATTATCCCACCAAGAACCAAAACCAGTTGATCCCTGAAGTGTTACGTTCAGCAACATATCGTTCGTTTGCTTGTAGTACCATGCCAATTCCCCGGAGATACGGTCTTGGAACAATCCATATTCCAAACCAACATCGTAGGTCGTCGAGGTCTCCCAACGGAGGTTAGCGTTCTCACGAATCACAGGGTAACGGTACGTCTGACCACCATACCCATTGTTCGCAACGTTGTAGTACCCAAACCATTGGTAAGATGGAATGGCCGAGTTACCGTTCTTACCTACCGAGGTCTTCAACTTGAGGTAGTTCACATTAGGCAGATTAGCCATGAAATCCTCTTCTGTGATGATCCAACCAACAGAAGCTGCTGGGAAGTTTCCGTATTTATTGTTTGGTCCAAACTTTGAAGAACCATCGCGGCGAATCAACGCTTCTGCGTAGTACTTGCCTTTGTAGTTGTAGTTCAAACGCGTGAACGCAGAAGCAAAGGCATATTCCTCTAAATAGCTACGAGGGTCATTTACCCATTGGCCAGTTTCGCGGATTTGACCTTCCGCTTGGCTATCGTAGTAGCCATCCCAGCGAAGGATACGGTTGTACTGGTACTCAGAACCTATCAACCAGTTAAAGTGATGGTCGGTTCCAAGGTCCTTGATGTAGTTCGCCGTAGCGTTACCTGAAGTGTTCCATACACTATAAGGATACATGTTAGCTCGGCCTAGTAAGTTACCTTCTGAATCCTTGTACGTAGGGTCGTAACCTGGCTTCTCCCAAATGTGGTCCTCGAAGTGCATGTAATCAAAAGCACCTTGACCACGGAACGTCCAAGCATCGCTTGCCTTGTAGTCCAGAGTAATGTTATTGATGGTACGGTCTTCAATAGCCGTCCAATCTTTCAAGTCGCGTTGTGCAACAGGATTCAAGCTTACTCCACCTTTCAACCAGTAATCTCCAGCGTTCGCAACAAGGTTCCCGTTGTCGTCGTATTCATCCTCAGCGTAATAAATAGGGTAGATTGGAAGGGCACGAGACATGGCCTCACCAAAACCTCCTGACCACGCTGCATCAATACGGTTATTTACCCCGCGTGAAATAGACGTGCTTACCCCGAGCTTTAGATTGCTTGCAAGGTTGTAATCAACATTGAAGCGACCCGAAAGGCGCTCGTATGAGTTGCCTTGTAGGTAGCTGTGGTTATCCGAATAACTCAAGCCAGCATAAAAGTTTCCTCCATTGAATCCTTTAGATGCAGAGAAGTCATACCCTTGCTTAATACCAGTGCGAATGGTCTCTTGAACCCAGTCCGTTCCTTCGAAAGCTTGTGCTTCTGCCCAGCTTACACGGTTGCCCGGAAGCTCTGGAACACCGACATTTCCGTCATTTACCCAAGCTTCTTCATACAATTGAAGGTACTCTTCTTTAGAAGTCATGTTAGGCAACGCTGTTGGACCACTAACCCCTAAACGAGAAGAGAAGTTGTAACTCAACTTTTTACTCTTGCCACGCTTCGTGGTAATCAGTACCACACCGTTTGACCCACGCGATCCGTAAATCCCCGTCGCAGCAGCATCCTTCAAGATTTCTACTGACTCAATATCATTAGGGTTAATCGTTGCAAGCGGGTTGGTATTAAAACCTCCACGGTTACCGTTCAAGAAGTAATCCTGAGTAATTGGAATTCCATCTACTACATATAAAGGGTCTCCCCCTGCAGAGATAGATGCCACCCCGCGCACGCGGACCATAGAACCTGAACCTGCAATCCCTGAACCGGTGATTACCTGTACCCCTGCTGCTTTACCTTGAATGGCATTTTCAAACGATGGGGTTGGGATGTCCGTAAGTTCTTTTGTCTTTAATGAAACGACTGATCCAGTCAAATCTCTTTTACGAGCAACACCATATCCTACAACGACAACTTCATCAAGCTGTGTTTTTGAGGGCTTCATCGTCACATTAATGACTTTGTTCGCGCCCGGCGTTACTGTTTTTGTTTGGTTTTCGTAACCTATAAATGCATAGGTTAAGGTTTGAGGGCCTTCTTTGCCCACTAAAGAAAGGGTGTATTGACCATTAAAGTCGGTCATGGTGCCTGATCCGTTTTCTAGGGTGATGGCAACCGATGGGAGCGGCTCGTTGTACTCGTCGAAAACGGTACCACTTACAGACTGCGCGTAGGTTGCAATTCCTGAAAAACCTGCTAGGCAAATCATCAAAAATCTCGAAACAATCTTCATCTGATGGCTTGTGTAAAAGGTTATAAAGTCAAAAGTACACTTTAACCTTTTCCAACCGAAGCCTGAATGCAGGGGCTATTATCGAAATCCGCCCACATTTTAACGCAAATACTAAAAATTAAGCAGCTTCTGTGTTATGATTTCTTGATTCGGTACAAACGCGCCGGTTTGTGAAGCACCCCTTCTTGCTTTTCTTCGGTCGGCTCAACAAGCTTTTCACGCACTACCTTTTTACGGAAGTTTCGCTTGTCCAATTCCTCTTGCGTGATGGCCTCATGCAACTGCTGCAATTGATTCAATGTAAACTTCGGCGGCAGCAATTCATAACCACTTTTATTCAACTCGAAGTGACGTTGCAATTTCCACAATGCTACCTCAACAATCTCATTGTGATCAAAAGCTAATTCGGGAATATCTTGAATGTCTTGCCATAGTGCTTCACCGGCGAAAGAAGCCGGGTTTGGGGTAAAATCAGCCATCTTTACCAAGGCATAATACGCCACAGTAATCACCCGTTCATCTGGGTTTGATCGGTAGAGCTCCAGCCATTTTTTATCCTTCGGATCATTTACACGCAATGGATCACCAAAGGTGTGAAACTGTTTCATTGTAACATTGCGAAGGGTCGCAAGCTCCCAAAGAACGCGGTCAGCCGCAGCATCTAATCCTTCTCCACGATGGATCAAATCTCCTGGAAGACGTTTCCGAAGTAAACCTTGACCAATATCCTTCTCTTCGATGAGCAAAACATTAAGGTTTTCACCATCAAATCCGAAGATGACACAGTCAACACTTATGTTGGGCGCAAATTCAATTTGTTGAGGCATAGACGGTTCAAATCTCTGATTGTGTTAAAATGTTGGGCCTTTAAAGATAATGGTAATAAATTAATAAGTGTAACATTTACACTTAGTTCTTACATTTGCACCATGTCTGATCAAATTAGAAATATTGCAGTTCTTACTTCAGGGGGCGATGCACCTGGGATGAACGCCGCTATTCGTGCGGTTACGCGTACTGCATTGTACCATAAAAAACGCGTTTTTGGCGTATATCGTGGTTACGAGGGCATGATCGAAAATGACCTTATCGAATTAGATTCTACAAGTGTAAAACACATTTTAGCCTTAGGTGGGACATTCTTGAAGAGTGCACGCTCACAAGAATTTAGAACACTAGAAGGTAGAGCAAAAGCTGCCCAGAATCTGAAAGACCGTGAAATCGATGCACTTGTGGTAATCGGTGGAGACGGTTCGTTTACGGGTGCTTTGAAGTTGGCCGAAGAGCACGGAATTAAAGTTATTGGTGTTCCGGGAACCATTGATAACGACTTGTACGGTACAGATTT
>BB_Man_B_Liq_inBBDRAFT_1000121_pt1 | contig 13230 bp, 10 predicted proteins | sample BBManParaguerPR_4_FD_10244 | JGI IMG/M metagenome (IMG submission 10244) | reverse complement strand
TGGCTTGGAGAGAAATGAATCGCGTCGTATTGATGACCAATTAGTTGGTCGCTGTGGTCGTCAAGGTGATAATGGTTCCTCGTGTTTTTATATTTCCTTAGATGACCATTTGATGAGAGTTTTTGGTGGCGACCAACTTAAAGGGGTATGGTCGCGCTTAGGTGTTTCAGATACTCTTCCTGTTTCTCATAGTATTTTGTCTAAAACGGTTAGGAATGCCCAGAAGAAATTAGAATCAATGAATTATGAATCAAGAAAGAATATACTAAGTTATGATTCGGTTAATTCAGTTCAGAGAGATATTATTTATGATTTTCGGAATAAAATATTATTAACAGATAATTTAACTGGTGTTTTAGATGATTTTGCTTTGGATGTTTTGGATAATCTATTGGATGAGCATGCGTCAGATCTTGTGTTGCCAGAGCAGTGGTCAGCCGCCGAAATTAATAGTAAAGCTCAAATTATATTTAATTTAGATTTTGATTTGGTCAAATGGTTAAGTGGGAATGAGCATGTTTCAAAGTCATTGTTGAAGGAATATTTATTTGCAGAATGGGAGAGAGCTCAATTAGAAAAAATGGAGTCATTTGGTCGTGATTATTACCTATCCTCTTTACAGAATAATATTATAAATTCATTGGATGCAGTTTATACAGATCACTTGTCTAATATGACCGAATTAAGATCCTCAATTCATTTAAGGGGTTATGCGAATAAGAAACCTTTGGAAGAATATAAGTTTGAAGGTTTTGAAATGTTCAGCCGAGTTTTAATTCAGATAAAAAGTGCCGCAGTTACCTCAATTTCTCACCAAGTGATTGAGTCATTATTTGGAGATGAAGATATTTTTGATTCATCTAATTTTAAAATTCCGAGCTTTAATTTCGGTAAAAATGTAGAAAAAGCAGTGCCTAGTGTTAATAAACAAAAACCAAGAATGTCATTATTTGGTTCAAATAGAATAGGTGTTTGATAATGGATCTTTCTCGCTATAATGCCCCTCAATTAGAAGCAATTAAATCTAAAAGCTGGCGCATCTTAGTATTAGCAGGTGCGGGTTCGGGTAAAACAAGTGTTTTAACTGGTCGTATGGCGTATTTAATTGAAAATGGAGTGAATCCAGGCTCAATTATGGCGGTGACTTTTACTAATAAAGCCGCGGGTGAGATGAAAAGTCGAGTTGAAAGTTTATTAAGCGGTAATATTGATGTCAATAATATCTGGATGGGAACTTTTCATGGTATTTGCAATCGAATTATTAGGAGTTATCCGCGCCAATCGGGATTAAGTGTTGGTTATCAAATAATTGATCCATCAGATCAGAAAGATATTATTCAGAATATATTAGAAAAGAAGTTTATAACTATTACGGATGACAGTTTGTTAACAACAAGTGGTAAGCCGAATGCAGCAAAAATATCAAAGTCCGTATTGTCTTTGATCTCTTATGCTAAGTCTCGTAGAGAATATCCTGAGAATCTTGATTCTGATAAGGTTCAAAGGCAGGAGGGGTATGATGGAGTTGCATTATACCAGTATTATCAAGAAGCATTAAAAGACTATAATGTTATTGATTTTGATGATATTTTATTGAAAGCATTAGAACTTTTTGAAAACCATATTGATGTACGGGAATCGTTTATTAATAAGTTTTCTCATGTTTTAGTTGATGAGTTTCAAGATACCAGTTTAATACAATATGAATGGTTGAAAATCCTCACAGAGAATAGTGTATTATTTGTAGTTGGAGATGACGATCAAGGTATTTATAGTTGGCGAGGAGCGAAGCCTGAATACATTATAGGTTTTGATTCTGTATATGAAGACACTCATGTCATTAAGTTAGAGCAAAATTATCGCTCAACTCAGTCTATATTGGATTGTGCCAATGCCTCAATTAGTTATAATGAAACCCGAAAGGATAAAAAGTTATTTACGACAGCTTCGCTTGGAACTCCTGTTAAGTTTTATTCGGCTAGTGATAAAGATACCGAAGCATCACGTGTGGTTTCGATTATAAATGATTTATTATTAGAGGGTTTCAGTTATGATGATTTTGCGATTTTATATAGGTCAAATTATCTCTCTCTATCAATGGAAAAAGCTCTTAGGGTTGAAGGAATACCTTATAAAATAATAGGCGGAATTAATTTTTATTCTCGAAAAGAAATAAAAGATGTATTGTCGTATATGTCATTTGTATTAAATCCTCATTTTGAGACAAGCTTTAATCGTTCAGTAAGTAGTCCTTCCCGAGGCATCGGAAAAAAGACGAAAGAGAATATATCTTTATACTCAAAAGAAAATAATTTAAGTATTTTAGATGCAGTAAAACAGTTGCTGTCTGATAAAAAGATTAAAGGAAAGTCAGCTGAAAGTTTAAAAGAGTATGTTGAGTTAATTGATAGGTGTATTCAATTTGTAGATGATCCTGAGAAAATGGTTCAAGAAATTGTGATGAGTGTTGATTTTCCCTCGTCTTGGAATGAGAAAGATCAAGAAAAGCTTAGAGAGAGAAAAGAGAATTTAGAATCTTTATATTATGATGCAGTGGATTTTAACATGCCGCTCAATTCTGATTTAAGCAAAACAGCTGAATTTTTATCAAATGCTGCTTTGTTAAGTTCTGCGGATACTGAGAGTGAACAGAGTTCTGTTCAGTTGATGACAATTCATGCATCAAAGGGACTTGAGTTTCCGGTGGTTTTTCTGGTTGGAGCCGAAGACGGAGTCATCCCGCCCATCCGTTCATTAGATAGTAAATCTGACCTGGAAGAGGAGCGCCGCCTAATGTATGTGGCCATCACCCGAGCTCAAAATAGGCTTTATATTTCATCAGCCCAATATCGCCCGCAAAATCAAGGTCGAAAATCAAATCAGGATTATTCTAAGTTTATAGAAGAGATTATTGATTTTGATTCTGATTTGTTAGATGTTGAGATTGCATCTAGAAAATCTAATACTTGGGGTGGTTCAAAAACAAAGAAGTCATGGTCAAGTGGTGGTTGGGGTCAAGATTGGTAAAGTGTTTATATTATAAATAAAGTTATAATATAATGTTGACACTATTAAAATATAAATGTTATACTTCTTTCAACTTTTGATTTTAAAGTTTAGTGGGAGAAAAAAATGAACGATAAAATGAAACGAATCCAATATCAATGCGATGGTGTTGCAAGTAGTATGACAATTGATGCAACTTTGTTTGCCTTGGTGGATAATGCCGTTGGTGACGCAACTAAGTGGTGTCGTAATGTAGCAGCTGATACACGTCGCGGTGGTACCTCACCTGGTAAAATTTCAGCGGAAGTACGTCGTAAGGCACTTTTGGAAGTTGCTCGCCCAGATTTGATTGATTGATTTAATTGATTTGTGGTAAAAGAAGAAGAAGATGAAGTTTTATTTGTCTTCTTCTTTTTTTTGTTTGCTAATAAAATAAGCTATCAAGGCTACAGGTATTCCTATAATGACCCCGCCGATTGTAGTTGGTAGCATAATTTCCCAAAAGGTATCTGCCCTAAAAAGTTGTTCTAAGAAATTATTATCAAATTTACCATTGATCCCTATTCCAGTTGCTTGATACCCTACTTGATAGCAGAACCAGTAAAGTGGAGCATAAGTGAATGGATTGCTAATAAAGGTAAAGCCAATCGAGAAGGCAATGTTGGCACGAAGAAAGATTGCTCCAACAATGGCAATGATAGATTGTCCAATTAAGGGTATGAATGCTGAAAAAGTACCAACTGCAATACCCCGAGCAATTGATTCGTTGTCATTGCCCCAGTATTTTTTCATATCCACATATTTATTTATCCACTGATAGAATTTACTTTTTTCAATAGATTCTCTGCTAGGAATAATTTTTTTCATATATCAGCAATATTAGCTAATAACGGGCATAGTAACTAAATATTCTTCGTGTTGTTCACCATCTTTTTCAGTTACTTTAAAAAGTCGAGTTGTGACAATCTTAATTCTATCCCTAACTGGTACTTGTGGTAGTTTCACGGTATCACTGCCGCCATTCTGATTCATGAACTCTAAATAAACATCACTACCAATGACTTGTGCATAAACATTGGTTTTGTCATAAACTGTTTTTTCAATAAAAAAGTGAATGCCTTCTGGACCAGTTTCAATTTCATAATTAATAGATTCTACACCAATCATTTTCCAACCTTTTCTAATTATTTTTGATGAATCATCAAATGTTATCTCTCTATTTCCTATCATAGAGTATTTTTTTTCATAATCAACCATATTTTTGTTTTTTTTTAAAAAAAAGAGTTGAAAGTGTTTGTGGGGTTTTTATTTTCTAAAACATGGGGTAAAGTATAAAAATAAATAAAAAAAAGGTATCCTTATGAGCGAACAAGATTTGGCAAAAGAAGCCACCGATAAATATTTAAAATGGTATTTAATCCAATTGAAGGAAAAGCCAGATTATGCGGTGTCGTGGTTAAGAGAGCTATTACTATATGGTTCGCCAGGTTTTAAGTTTATGACCGAAGATGAGTTGCTCGAAACAATGAAAGATTTAGAAGTCGAGCGCTGGCAAATAAAAGATTGATTTTTTATTGTGTTTTTTGTAAAATGATACCCCAGTTTGGGGTATTATTTTATGGCGAAGTCAAAAACACTATTTTTCTGTTCAAGTTGTGGACATGAGACAACTAGCTGGATGGGTCAGTGTCCTGCTTGCAAAGAGTGGAATACATTAAAAGAAGGCTTAGATGTTAAGACCTCAAAATCCAAAAATAATGTTTCTGCCCGTCGTGGTGGTTATGCAAATTCTCTCACCAATGAAATTGTTATGCTTTCAGAGGTTGAAGAGAAGTCTTTGGATAGAATTTTAACGAATAATGTTGAGTTGGATCGTGTTTTGGGCGGCGGCTTAGTGAAGGGTTCGGTTTCCTTGATCGGTGGTGACCCAGGAATAGGAAAGTCGACTTTGTTAATCCAGATCATGTCAAGTGTCGCTGAAAATAATCGTGTTTTATACATTACGGGTGAAGAATCCTTGGGTCAAGTTGGTATGCGCGGTAAAAGGCTAGGTTTGCGGTTGGATAATTTAGCCATGCTTTCTCAAACGGATGTTGAATTAATTATTCAAAAGTGTGAGGATTACAAGCCAGATGTTGTTGTTATTGATTCAATTCAAACTATTTTTACGAATGAAGTGAATTCAGCCCCTGGCTCAGTGTCGCAGGTAAGGGAGTCGGCAGCCGTTCTTACTAATTATGCCAAACAATTTGGTGTTTCAATGTTTTTAGTAGGTCATGTGACAAAAGATGGTGGTATAGCCGGTCCTCGTGTGTTAGAGCATATGGTAGATACTGTTTTGTCTTTTGAATCGGATGCAGGTGGACGTTATAGGATGCTTCGTTCGATGAAGAATCGTTTTGGTTCAGTTAATGAACTGGGTGTCTTTGCAATGACTGAAACGGGTTTGAAGGAAGTTCTTAATCCCTCTGCGATTTATTTAAGTAGTCGCCCCCAGAGTGTTCCAGGTTCTCAGGTCATGATTGCTCGCGATGGTACTAAATCATTTTTGGTCGAAATTCAGTCATTAACGAACGATTCAGTTCAGGAAAATCCGAAAAGGTTGGGTGTTGGAATAGATTCTAATCGCTTGTCAATGATTCTTGCAATTTTAACCCGCCACGGTAAGGTTTCAACGTATAATTTAGATGTTTATGTTAATGCTGTAGGTGGTGTTAAATTAACTGAACCTGCTGCTGATTTACCTATATTGATGTCATTGTTGTCATCCATCAAAGATAAGTCCCTCCCTACAACTTTTGCTTGTTTCGGCGAGGTTGGTCTTTCGGGAGAGGTGCGCCCAGTTCCAAGTGGAGAGGAGCGAGTAAGTGAAGCGAAAAAACAAGGTTTTAAGACAATCATGCTGCCGAAAGGTAATTACTCTTCTAAATCTAAGGTTTTTGAGGGTTTAAAGGTGATTGTTGTTGAAACAATGGCAGATGTGTTGTCGGCTTTTTCTAAGTTATAAAGTGCTTGCTAATTTTTGACACTTTTGTTAAAATTGTTCCACTTTTAGGAGAGTTTAAATGAATTACGAAAATAATAATATTCCAACCACAAGCCTTGGCTTGATTCCAACAGTCATTGAGAGTTCTGCAAAGGGAGAGCGAGCATATGACATCTATTCAAGAATGCTTCGTGAGCGAGTTATTTTTTTGAATGGTCCTGTTGAAGACCATATGGCGAGTATTATTTGTGCTCAATTACTATTTTTGGAGTCTGAGAATCCTAAAAAGGATATTCATTTATATGTTAATTCTCCGGGTGGAGTTGTGACAGCTGGCATGTCGATTTATGATACCATGCAATTTATCAAGCCTGATGTAAGTACGATTGTTATGGGGCAAGCGGCTTCGATGGGTTCTTTGTTGGCACAGGCGGGTGCGCCGGGTAAACGATTTATTTTACCATCATCACGTCACATGATTCATCAGCCTTCGGGTGGTGTTAGTGGTCAAGCCACGGATATGCAACTTCATGTAAATGAAATTTTGTCTTTGAAAAAATATTTAACGGAAATTTATGTAAAGCACAATTCTGCTGATAAAGATTACGATACTTTGGCATCTGATATGGAACGAGATAACTTTATGAGTGCCCAAGAAGCTGTTGAATATGGTTTGGCAGACGAAATGCTTACTCATCGGTAAGAATAGATCTTGCCTTTTTAAAAGAAAATAAAAGGGCTTAGTCGGAAGTAATTTTTAGATTTCTTGCTGGATAAATAATAGGTAGGTTGTTAGTATTAAACAGCCTACCTTTTTTATTTTTGATGTCTTATCTTTTGAGTGGAGTCGCCTCAGATTAGCCTGTCACCCCTAAATGGGTCTCATGACTATCTATTTAGATAAGTTGAACAACTCGTTTTTGTGTATATAATAAATATATGTTTAATAAACGAAACTTTTTCTATCACCTTCCATTAACAACTCTATTTGTTGTCGCATTTTCTTGTTTTATAATAATGAATCCTGTGAATTCAGCCCCTATAATTCAGGCAACATCCATAAATGATTTTAGCGATAAAGAATTGAGTATTTTAACTTTTACTATGCCATATTGCGGCTATTGTAAAAAGCAGGGTTTAGAGTTTAAAAAATATAGATCCCGTGAATCAGTGCCCATGATTTGGGCAGTTGTCAAGGACAGTCCTTTTTTTGAAGATTTAAAAGCATCTGGTTTTGAGACTAATATCTATCCAACGACATTTATTGTCGTGCGCCGTGGAAACAAGCTTGTTGAGGCTCAGAAATTTAGAGGATATCAGCCTCCCGCCAAAATTATAGAAGAATTAAACTTTTTAAAGGAATTTATGTCTGAGTAATAACACTTTCTTTATATTTTTTTCTTGTTATAATGAAAATGTAAAGAAAGTAAGAAGGGATTTTTATGCCAGCACAAGAAAGTTTTGTTAATGCACTAGCTGTTAAGGATTACGCCGAGGTGTCCAAGTTATTGCAAGAAGATTTAAATGTTAATGAAAAAATTAAATATGGAGATGAATACTATACTCCATTTCAATTCGTTTTAATCAATGGTGTTCCTTCATTAATGAAGGGTTTTGCTGAAAAAGGTGCCCTTGTTGAAGATCCACAAAATTGGTTGATGCTTCATAAAGATTTAAATCATAATATAACACGAGAGGCTGTTGATGCCCTTATTGATCTAACATCTGATTGGGGTGAAGTGTTAGAGCCCGCTATGGTTATAGCTGTATCAAACAAAGATGAATATTTGGTCTCAAAATTGTTATCAAGTGTCCCCCCCGTTCCAGTTGAAATTATGAAAACTGTTCTTTCATTTTCTTGTGAGGTTGGAAATTTAGATATTTTGACTCGTTGTTTAGAGCAAGGTTTATTGCCAGTTGATAAAGATATTTTGTCAGCAGTCTCTTATAATCATTATGATTTGGTAAAAACTCTTATCGAACAGTGGGAGATGGATATAACGAATATTAAAGATTTAATATTTGTGGCTTTAAATGTTTATGGTGGAGAAAGTTGCCTTGAATTGTTATTAAAAAATAATGTATTCATTGATTCTGCTGAGGGTAGTTTGTCCCCTCTTCTTTATAATGCAGAAAATGGTAGCACATCCTATGCTAAAATTTTGGTTGAAAATGGTGTCGATATCGATACAAAAGATGATTCTGGTAATAATGCATTACATTATGCAATTAAAAGAAACTATCCCCAAATGGTTTCGGTCTTGGTTGAAATGGGAATTGATATCAATGCCGTTAATAATGAAGGCATGAGTGCTTTAATGACAGCTGCAAAAAAAGAACATTTAGATTTGGTAAAACTATTAATTGAGCTTGGTGCTGATGTATCTTTGAAAAATAACAAAGGTACGAATGCATTGATGTTGTCCTGTTTAAATAAAGATCCTGAGATTGTTTCTTTATTGATCGAGTCAGGTGCTGATGTAAATGAAGTGAATGCAAATAATATGAGTGCATTACAGGCGGCAATTATTCAGCGCTCAGATGTTTCTGAAATTGTTGAACTGTTAATGAATGCCGGTGCTGATGCAAATATTCTTGATGCGAATGGTAAGGATGTTTTGTCATTGGCAGAAGAAAAGAAGAAATTTAAATCAATGAAGATTATAGAGCAATTGCAATTTGATCAATTGTTTTAAAGTTGATGTTGATTTAAGATAAAGAAGAGCTTTATCCATTATTAACCCCCGCTTATGATGTTATATTTTCAATCATATAACATCCTCTCCCTTGTTTTTTTGAACCTGAATTTTATTCGATTATTTTTAAGTTAAAAGTTTGAATACATCTCATTATAATGCTATAATTTCGAATAGATAATATTGTATAAAAGTTTTTTATTTAAATGTTTTTTTAAGTAAAAATTTTTATCTAGAGAGAGATTTAGATGTCTAACGAAAATAATGCTTATGATTCATCAAATATTGAGGTTTTAAAGGGTTTGGAGCCTGTGCGCCACCGCCCAGGAATGTATATTGGTTCCACGGATAGAAAGGGCTTGCACCACTTAGTATGGGAAATTGTTGATAATAGTGTCGATGAAGCCTTGGCGGAATATTGTGATGAAATAAAGATTTCGCTGAATGGTAGAGAAATAACAGTTTCAGATAATGGTCGCGGTATCCCAGTTTCAACTCATCAAGGAGAGGGTGTTTCTGCTGCTACCTTGGTATTTACTGTATTGCATGCTGGCGGTAAGTTTGGCGGCGGTGGTTATAAAACATCAGGTGGCTTACACGGTGTGGGTGCTTCTGTTACAAATGCCTTGTCAGAATGGTTGGTTGTCCAAGTGAAGCGTGATGGTTTTTTATGGGAGCAAAAGTTTGCTCGCGGTAAAATTGTCACAGACTTAGTGAAAGTAAGAGCATTAGAGGCTAATGAGTCTACGGGTACAATAGTTTCCTTTAAGCCAGATGAGGAAATCTTTGGTGAAGACTGCAATGATCAGGGTGGAATGGATTTTGATTTTGCAACAATAGCTTCTCGTTTGAAGCGTACATCATATTTAACAAAGGGTTTGTCTTTGGTTATTGAAGAAGGTGCTCGAAAAGAACGCTATTACTCAGAAAATGGCTTGAAAGATATGATTTCAGAGCAGTTATCCCCTGAACCCGATTCAAATATCACAGATGTTTTGACAGGTTCTGATACTGAGAATGATGTCTTTATTGAACTTGCCTTCGCTTTTACTAAAAAGTATGACAGAAGTTTGAAGTCTTTTGTTAATAATATTGATACACGTGATGGTGGTACTCACGAAACTGGTTTTACTCAAGCCTTAACTTTTGTTGTTAATGAATATGCTCAAAAGAATTTAGATATTAATAAAAACTTTTCGGCCGATGATATTATGGAAGGTATGAGGGCGGCAATCTCTTTAAGGTTGGTTGATCCGAAGTTTGTTGGTCAAACAAAGGATAAGCTATCTTCATCAGAAGCTAGAAAAGCGGTTTATAGTTTTACTAAAAGAATGTTTAGTGAATACTTAGAACAAACACCTGATATAGCTAAGGTTTTAGTTAATCGAGCTATTTCAGCCCAGAAAGCGAAGGAGGCAGCCTTAAAGTCGCGTGAAAAAGTCCGTCGCGAAAGTGTGATGAACTCTTTGGGTACCTTGCCTGGAAAGTTAGCGGATTGCCAAACAAAAGATTTAGAAAAGTCAGAGCTATATATTGTAGAGGGTGATTCTGCGGGTGGTTCCGCTAAACAGGGTCGTGACCGTAATTTTCAGGCTATTTTGCCTCTTCGGGGTAAGGTTTTAAATACAGAGAAATCAGATCTCGATAAATTAGAAAATTCAGAGCAGATTCAGAATTTAGTCTCTGCATTAGGAACCGGTATTGGTGATGATTTTAATGTTGAAAAGTTAAGATATGGAAAAATTATTATTATGACCGACGCCGATGTTGATGGTTCACATATAGCGGTGTTGTTGCTAACTTTCTTCGTAAGATATATGCCAGAACTATTGAGACAGGGTAGAGTTTATTTAGCGACTCCGCCATTGTTTAGATTGAAGAGAACAGGTGGTAAGGCAGAAAGTCGTTATTATTTTTCAGATGAAGAAATTGAAAAGGATTTTCCAAATTCCAAAGATGGTATAAAGGGTTGGGATAAATCTAGATTTAAAGGTTTGGGAGAGATGGATCCTGAGCAATTGTGGGAAACGACGATGTCGCCTGAAACAAGATTATTGCAACGTGTTGCTTTTAATGAATCAAATGAGCAAAGGGCCTTGGCGGATTTTGATATGTTGATGGGCAAGGAAGTGCCACCCCGTCGCCAATTTTTAGAAGAAAATGCAAAAAATGCAAATATTGATATTTAAGGTAGTTATTCTATGAGTGAAATGAACAATATAATGGGAAATGTCGAAGATGTAGATATTTCTTTAACCGCCAGAGAGAAGTTCTTAGATTACGGTATGTCAGTAATTACAGATCGAGCTCTTCCCGATTCACGAGATGGTTTGAAGCCTGTGCATAGAAGGATTTTGTTTTCGATGCATAAATTGGGCACTAAACATAATCGTCCTCATAAGAAATCCGCTAGAATTGTAGGTGATGTGATTGGTAAATATCATCCACATGGTGATGCCTCTGTTTATGATGCGATGGTTCGCATGGCTCAGGATTTTTCAATGAAGACAATGTTGGTTGATGGTCAAGGTAATTTTGGCTCAATTGATGGTGATAATCCAGCGGCGATGCGTTATACCGAGGCTAGGATGTCGGTATTCGGTGAAAATATGTTTACCGATCTTGATTTGAATACAGTATCTTTTGCCGATAACTATGATGGAACAGAAAGTGAGCCAACAGTTTTACCAACGAGTTTTCCCAATTTATTAATAAACGGTGTTCAGGGTATTGCGGTTGGTATGGCATCATCAATACCGCCACACAATCCAATTGAAGTTTTGAATTGTGTTAATTATTTAATGTCGAAACGAATTGCAAATGAATCACCTGTTCTTGAAGAACTTATGGAAATAATGCCAGCACCTGATTTTCCTACGGGTGGTATTGTTCACGGTTTGTCAGATATGAAGGCAATTTGGGAGACTGGGAGAGGTTCAGTTCAACTTCGTGCTGAGTGGCATGAAGAAGAGTTGGAGTCTGGTAAAACAGCGATCATTATTACGGAAATACCTTATCAGGTTAACAAAAGTAATTTAATTCAAAAGATTGTTGATTTGGCTAAGCCAAATAAAGCAAAAATGGGAAAAATAGAAGTTGAAGGTATTTTTGAAGTAAGAGATGAGTCTGATAAAGATGGTTTGCGTATTTTTATTGGAGTAAAAAAAGACTTTGAACCTGAATTAGTATTTAACTCATTAGCCAAACTGACTCAGTTAGATCGTGGTATTTCGTATAATAATACGGTTCTTTGTAAGGGTTCTCCAAAAGTTATGGGTTTGCTAGAGCTATTTAATGAATTTATTGAACATAGATTGGATGTTATAAATAGAAGAACTTTGGAATTGGATAAGCGAGCCCAAGATCGTCAATATATATTGTCAGGTTTAATTAAGGCATTATCTCCTGATGTGATTGATCAAGTGATTCAAGAGATTAAGTCATCAAAAGACAGTGAAGAGGCAACTGCTAAATTAATGAATTTGTTAGAGATCGATGAAGTTCAGTCTGCATCAATTTTGCAAATGCGCTTGCAAAAGTTAACGAGCACTCAGGTTGAAGATTTAAGAAATGAGTACGCTGATATCAATGCGAAAAGAGAGTACTATGCGAAAGTGTTGGATTCTGATATTGAGCGCAGCCGAATCATCATTTCAGAGACAGAGTCTCAGATTGATAATTTTGCGAATGCCAAAGATAAAACGGGTCAATACATGTATATAGCCCGAGCCTCATCTTTTGTTGAGGGTCGGATTAATGTTGACCTTGCTGCATTAACAAAAAGGGAAGAATGCAATATTTTCTTGACAGCTAATGGTTATTTGAAACGTTTGTCTTTGGAAACGGTTGATACCCAAAATCGTGGAACACGAGGTAAGCGTCAAATGACATTATCAGACGATGATTTTATAACCCATTCGTTGCAGTGTCATTCCCATGATACAGTGATGGTAGTGACAGAGCGAGGTCAAACATATTCCATTAAAGCTTATGAGATTGCCGATAATTCCAGAGGTCGTCATTGTAATAATATTTTAAGTTTATTAAATGGTGATCGAATTATTAAGTTGTTTGTTGTCGATTTAGATAATGATAAAGAAAGTGTGTTAATGTGTACACGAAATGGTCTGATAAAGAAAAGTCCATTAACTCTTTATAAGGGTTCAATGAGAAAGGGCGGCCTAATTGGTATTAATCTAAAAGAAGATGATTCTGTGGTCTTTGCATCAAGTTGCAGCGAAACTGATAATGTTGTGATTGTAAATAGCATAGGAAATTCAATTCAGTTCAAGGTGTCTGATTTACGCTTAATGTCTAGAAACACTTATGGTGTTACGGCAATGAAACTGAAAGATGACAGTTATGTTATCGGTGGCTCAGTTGTCGGTTCATCAGACCAGGGTTATTTAATTACCATTGGTGAAAATGGTGTTGTAAAGGTTTCCCTAATGAGTCAATATCGTCTTCAAAGTCGAGGTGGAACTGGTATAAAGGCAATGAAACAAACAGAAAAGACAGGTTCATTATTTTCAGCGATTTATT
>BB_Man_B_Liq_inBBDRAFT_1000120_pt1 | contig 13297 bp, 19 predicted proteins | sample BBManParaguerPR_4_FD_10244 | JGI IMG/M metagenome (IMG submission 10244) | reverse complement strand
CCAGCTACTGTATCTGCGGGTCTTTCAAAATACTTCTGCCACCAATAAGCAGCATCTCCTGCACTCATTCCAGCAGTGGCTGATTTATAATCTGGACCCCTATCATCAGTCAGAGCTTGATCGATCTGCCCTTTCCAGTTTGTTTCCCAGTTAGGAACAGAATTTCTCATCTTTGAACTTCTTTCTGCGTGCATCTGGAACAAACCGTGAGAGGTTCCACTGTCACCAACTGCTGCTGGATTGAAAGAACTTTCTCTATAAATGTTAGCAATAATTCCTTTCGCTTGTGCACTTGAGTATCCTTTATCTTTGATGTAATCATACATCATTTTCGCGTTTTCTTTTATCGATCCTGGGAGAGGATTAGATTGTCCAGTATAATTACTTCCTCCATCTTCACTACCACCACCCATATCAAATAAAGATCCCATTCCACCAAAAAGCAGCTTTGATATTCCACTCATTTCACTTCCAAATACATCCATAAACTCTTTTCCAATTGCTCCTAATACATTACCAACCACACCACCAAAATCGGATAAACTACTCATGAATCCTTCAAACCCACTTTGTTTTTTCTGTTTCTTTAAATCATCAGTGTTTTCATCTCCCTCTTTGATGGGGGTTGCCCCTTTAATGAAATCAAAGTGTCCATCATGTCCTGAATAGTCCAACCACTTCCAACCATAATTTTCTCCATTTGCCTTCATCCATATTTTTGAAGCTCCATGAATGTCCACTGCATTACCACTAAGATGGTTGGAAGTGGGGGATCCCTTTACAGCTGCGTTTTTAGCTGGAGATCTTTTTGAGCTATAAACATCAGATGCATTTACACCATTACTCATCATTTTTTTAAATGACTCTGATGCTTCTTTGGATAGCACAACAGGTCTACCATGATGGTCAGTTGCATTTGGACTTGGTGTAAAACCAGAACCAGTATCAGGGTGATTTACCTCACCCCCTGTTTGGAATCTGGGAATGGCTTTGTTGAGTAAGAACTCTTTCATACCCCACTGCCCTGGTCCATAAACTGACTCGCCAGGTTCCAACAGAGTTGGGATGCCACCATTCTGATAGCCAGCTGCGTTCCTGTTTAACACAAAGGAACCAGGTGGAAGCATCATAGGAACTTTATCGCCAGAACCAGTGCCAGGCACTGTTATTGGTCCACCGTTTTGTCTGAAATCTTCAATTTTATATGGTTTATATTCTTTGTTGAGAGTCTCTGCTTGATTTTTTCTCATGATATTGATGAGTTTGAGCATCAACTCGTTATTCATTTTTCCGTTGACTTCGACAGCCAACAATCCTTTCATAATTTCTTCATTCTGTTCAATCTGTGTATCATATTTTTTTATTTCTTCTTTGAATCTATTGATTGTATCTCTTTTTGCTTGAATTAGAGCCTTATTGTCTCCTTCAATTTCTAAATCATTAATTTCGTTCTCAAGAACTTTGATTTTTGACAACCTAAAATTCTTATCAGATTGAAGCTTAGAGATACTCTTAGCTCTTTCTTCCATCTCTACGAAATTTCTGGTAGCTTGAATTGCGAGATCTTTCTCATCTTTAGACAGAGATTTGTCCTTCGTGATCTCTTTAGCAAGATCTTTGGCTCCTAAAATTTCCATCAAAGAAAGAGGAATTTCCTTTGAAGTCGGATTCAGGTCACTTTTGTAACTGAACATCCCACCCTTTGTCTTTTCTTGAAGCCAATTTTGTACAGATTCTCCTATATTATTGATCGCATCTTTGAATAATTTATTCACTTGTGGCAATAAAGTGTTTTTAATAAAATCTCCAACAGGAAATATGATTTTTTCATTTACAAATTTTCTGAACTTTTCGCTACCAATATACCCAACAATGGCTGCACCAATAGCACCAATTCCAAGAGCTTTGAGTAAGAGTCCAGCAGTAACAAGTTTTCCCAGTCCACCACCAAATAGTGATTCAAGTAATCCCTTCTTATCCTTCTTCTTATCCCCTGGTTTTTTCTTTCCTAGAGCACCTAATAACCTATCACCTTTCTTTCTCTTAGCTTCCTGCTCCAGTCGCTTTTTATGGGCTGCATCTGACTTGGCGTTTGCGACCTGAAGTTTATAAATTTTCGCAAGATTAGTGTCAATGGACTTCAGGCTGTCCTTTGTTTCTTTATCAGTTTTAACAAGTTGTGAAAGGACGCTCTCAGCCATAACTTTTATTTTTATTTATTGGCATTAACAGCAGCTTGCTTCTTATGTAACTCAACTGTGTCCAGATAGTTTTTCAGGAGTGAAGTCATAACATCAAACTCCCAAGGCAATAGGTCCTCTATCTCCACTACATTCCAGTTGTGATAGTGTTTGAATGCAAATAGTTTTTCATAATAACTAAGGAGGCTGGCATGTAGCATTGCCATTAGAAAAAATCCTGCAAGCCCTCAAGAGTAACTGTAAAGTTGGAGTTGGTGTTTGGATTCTTAAGTGTGATAGAGTGTTTCAACTTTGGCATTGTTTTGAAAAACTCTAACACTTTGTTTAGTTGAGCAGTAGTTAGTCCCTCAATCCATTCCACAACTTCATCTTCAGTTATGTCAGCATTATTGTATACCTCTTCCCCAACTATAATTTGAGAAACACATTTTGAAATTAATTTAATACTGCTTGAGATATTATCAACATCAATCCCATCATTGAAGAATGAAATATCAGGATACTTCATTTTGATTGAAACATCACCACCCAGTTCAATCAGTGGTGAGTGTCCCTCTGTTTTTACAACTCCAATCTTATCAATATTAATTTCATGTGTTATCACACAGGTTTCATCATTGGGATCTTTAACTTCTACTTTAACCTTTTCACCAACAGATTTTGTTCTTGTTTTCAAAAACAAATATTCAATATCAAAAAGTGCTAGGTCATCAACCTTGAAGTCAGTGGGGGTTGTAACACATCTCTCCAGCACATTGCGAATAGCATTGGTGATTTCATCTGTATCACCAGACTCTGCTGCAATGATTAGAATTTTCTCTTCCTTAACACTGAATGGTTGATATTTAATCTTCTTACCACTGGACGGAATTGTCGTGGAATACTCAGGTCTAATGTTCTTTGGTAGTGCCATTACGAAAATGATATTATATTATTATTTATTTGGATAAACCCAACTCTTTTTCAGTGATAATCCTAAAGTTATACCCTCTATCCTCACACCAGTTTGTTGCTGCTTTCCACTTTGCCTGGTTGGTGAGATAAGTTTTTACTTCATTCACCCAAGACTTTGTGCGTCTCTTTGGGTTTTGTGGAGGACCCACAACCTGTTTATATGGTTTAACTTCAATGACTTCTGTAACCAGGATGCCATCTTTGTTTTTATATTTGATGATAAAGTCAGGAAAGTATCTTCTATTCTTCTTGGACACAGGGTCAGCATACCAAATACACTTCTCTTCACTCTGCCAGGACTGCACATCCTCACGCAAATCAAAGTAATTCATACACAACTTCTCCCAACTGGACCTATAATAAATCTCTGTTGGGTTTCCCTTATATTTTTCAGGATTGCGTGGCTTAAACTTACCCTGCAATGTCTTAGACATAGGATAAATACTTCAACAATAGTATTTAGAATGTCATTTCAAGAGGCAATATCTTTATTAACCCATGGTCCGTCAAGACCAACTCTTTATAAGGTTGAGATGCCAAGTAGATATGGGTTTAATACTTCACTGGCAGACAGTCCTTCCAGTGATAGTGTTACGATGAATGATTACCTGTCTTTCTTTTGTAAGACAATAACCATTCCAGAGGCAAGGTTGGACACAGTGATTGCACTGGGTCAGGAAAACATGGGCATTGCAAGAGAGACCCCACAGAATTTCATTTATGGGAAACCTCTCACCATGACTGTGATTGAAAACACAGAGTTTGAAGTTTATAAAATGATGAGGGAGTGGATGGATAAGACAACTGTAAACTCTAATCAGTTTAGAGGAAACAGAAGTCAGAGAATGAATTATTATCAGACTTATATTGGTGACTTTAAAATTACCAAACTGGAACAACCAGATGATCAATCTAAGGACAACAAATATAAAGAACCAGTTGCATACAACTTCATTGCTGCTTATCCAATTAGAATTGGTGGTTTAAATCTAAACAGTGAAGAAACTAACACTGCTTTGTCCTTTGAGATTGCTTTCACCTATGAGAGTTATTATGTTGAGGGACTTGAAAACTCACTGGGGATATGAATAGAGTTGAAAACCTCTTGAAGTTTGCTAATGGAAGTCCAGAGTATAATATGAGACTTCTCTTATCCAAACTAACACCAGGTGAGATTGTGCCAAGTCCTGATAAATACTATGTGTTTATCTATAAAGCAAAAACTCCTAACATACAATACGACCAGCACCCTTTTATATTATGCACTGGGGTTTACAAGTGGGGTTTTACTGGATTCAACTATCATTGGGAGAGTTATAGAAGATATAGTTGGAGAGAAGTGTTTAGTAACATATATGAAATTAGTAGTGATGAGGTAAGTGCGATGACTCAGTTTCCAATTGCAAAGTATAAAACAACATGACATTAAAGTATCCACTTGAACTCAATGAAGGACAGAGTGACTACATGGTCTTTCAGGCACACCAATATAGAACAAACAATGCTGTTGCTGGACAAAGTCAAGGCAACAGAGGTGGTGTGAATGGACCAGCAGAGGGGTCTCCCATTGTTTTATACATGCCTACCACAACACCAACTATTTCTAATGAACAAAGTTGGAGCGAGACCTCATTTGCTGGACCTCTTGGTGAACTGAAGAGGGATGTTGCTGGTGGTTTTATTGGTGGGTTGAATGCCATTGGAGAGAATGGTAGTCTTGATCAAGAGATTAATTCAATTGCAGATAAAGCAAGAGCAATTTTTGAAAGCGCTAAAGCCAATTCTATTCCAGCATTAAAGCAAGGTGCAACAAGTTTCCTCGCTGGTTTAGCTGGAACTTCTGGATCTAACATGATGGCAATGACAAGGGGGCAAATTTATAACCCCAATGTTGAATTGCTTTTCCAGGGACCAAAGATGAGAGGGTTTGCTTTTAACTTTATTTTTATTCCAAAGAGCCCACAGGAAACTGGAGTTGTAAACCAAATCATCAAACAGTTTAAGATGATGAGTGCAGCCTCCTTGGCTGATGGTGGAATGCTCAATGTGCCTTATGTTTGGAGTGTAAAATACATGACAGGTGCTGATGAGAATCCATATATGAATCAGTTTATGAGGTGTGCATTGACTAGCATTAAGGTGCAGGCAAACCCAAACTCTGATATGCACTTAACCTTCACTGATGGAATGCCAGTTACAACAGCAATGTCTCTTTCATTCCAAGAGGTTGACATCATTCTTCGTGATGACCATGAGGAGTCCATTTCATTCCAAGGATACTAATGGCTAAACCTTCATACTTTAAATACTTTCCTAACATCAAATACGCAGTCTCTGCTAATAAGGCAGGGCAGGCTAGTTATATTGACATCAAAGATTATTTCCATCTCCTTCGTGTGCGTGATGATATCTTCACCAATGACACATTGTATTATGATTATGTGATAAGAGATGGACAGAGACCAGACCAAGTTTCATATGATGAGTATGGTGATGAGCAATACTACTGGTTGATTCTACAAGTTAATGATATTGTTGATTATTATAATGAGTGGCCTCTATCTAACTATGAGTTTGAAAGGTTTATCCTAAGAAAGTATAAGTCATATGAGAAGGCAGGAGAAACAAAGTTTTATAGGTCCCTACCAACTTATGATTCTGAAAATAATTTAGTTTATCCTGGTGGAGTTGTGGTAGATAAAAACTTTGGTTATACTTATCCAGATTATCCAGGCTCAACTGTCTTTAGGAATGTGATTAACTCAAAGTCAGTTAGTCATATGGATTATGAAAGGGAGTTGAATGAGGAGAAGATGCATATCAGACTCATCCAAAAGAAATATCTTGGTGAGATTATGAGAGAGCTGCGTCGTTATGCTGTCAACCTAACCATCAAGGGCTCAGAAATAAACATCACTGACGTCATGACATAAAAAAGAGGGGCATAAGCCCCTCATAAACTCACTCTTCTGATAAACGCTGAAAGTAGGATAAAACCGAATCATCATCATCTGCTTCAGGTGTTGCCACTTCTTCCACAACCTCCTCCTTCTTGAAGGTGGGTTTGGCAGAGATGGTGGGAGTTTCCTGCACCACCTCTCTCACAGGGGCAGAGGAGGCTCCTGTGGAGCGTCCAAGGGCCTTATCCAACCTTGCTTTCAGGTCTTCATAAGACTTGAACTGGTCAGGTGCCACCAGAGGCTCAAGGGGATGCTGACGATTCCAGATTGATTCCAACTGGGCATCATCAAGGTTCTCCAGTGTGCAGGATTCCATGAACTCAGAGGTGTCATAGTTAGGATAACCAGCAACTCTCTTCATACGAAGTTTGAAGTCTGCTCCAGTCCAGAAATCAAAGGGGTTGATTCCTTCACGACCTTCCAACTCATCACCATTCACAGCATCCATGATCTTATCGTGGATCTTCTTACCATACTTGTAGAGGAAGACCTTACCCTCGTTATCAGGGTTACCTGGGTCTTTCACCACATAGATGTTGGAGTAGTATTGCAGCTTACGCTTCTGCTTACGAGCTTGATCTTTCAGAGACTCATCACCAGAGTTCCAAAGTTCCCTGTTGTATTCACCCAGGGGATCATTCTGACCTAAAGTGGTCAGAGAGTTTTCAATGTACCATCCACCAGGACCTTGGAAGGCATGGGAGTACATCTTCACAAAGGGCATATCTTCACTGTCACATGCAGGAAGGAAACGAATCACAGCAAAGGCATTGCCTGCCTTATCTTGAACTGGTTTCCAGAACCTTTCATCAACTGTACCAACCTTTGTGGTTTCCTCCAGTTGCCTCTGGAGTTTAGAAAAGATATCTTTCTTGTTATTCTTTAGACTTGAAAACGACATAGGATTAGAAGGATTGTTTGGATTTGCCACAGTTTAGGGTCATGTCAGGGACCAATGAATGTTTCTTTTATTATAACACGATACTTGTTTCTATTAATGGAGAGGAAAGGTTTATACTTTCTAATCTTAAAAGATAGTTGTTCCCACAGAGGATCCTTTAGTTTCTTATCCCAACTCTTTATGAAACCAAGAACAATGTCAAGGATGATTATTGATTCAAGATTAATCCGCCTGGCAATGTAGAGTTTGAGGAGAGGAGGGTGCGTTCCACTTGCCTCAAATAAATTGTCAAAGGAACACGCCTGGGCCTCCATGTATTCAACCACATGACACAGATCCTGCTTAAAAGCATAGGTGATACTCTCGATAAGTTTTGTCCATACCAACCAATTAGCTTTTCCATTGACCTTAATGTCGCCAATCCAGACCTTCGCTGGGTCACTTGCCGATACAAATGACGCAAGTAAGTACTCTTTAATCTCTTGGTCTGTGAGGGTACGCGCAAGCGTTTCAAAGAAGTAGAAGTCATTTCTTGATTGGTAGGTTTCTTCCTTAGCTTTCACCTTGCCTTCATACTTAAAGAAATCAAAGCTTTCTTTTGAGAAGTGTTGTTTGAAGGCAAGGTAGGTTTTGTATACATCAAACCCGTGCATTACTATCACAGGGGAAGCTTTGCGTGGGACGTTTTCTTTAGATAGTTTAGTTCAGTTGCTTCATAACGCAACTTCTCTTTGAGGGGCTTTGAAATAAGTTTATTGACAGTATCAATATCAATATTATTTTTCTCACAATACTCAACAATGGCGTCGATGTAAGTGAGATGGTGGACTTTCACAAAGTCCTCAATGTCAGAAGAGAATTTACTGCGACTGATAAACTTTTCATTTGCTACCTCATCTAGTTCATTTAGATTTGGCATGGTTGTGTTGAATAAATCGATAAGCATAATCTTGGAGAGTAGTCAGATACTTCATAATGTTGCGACGTTCTACAATTTGAACATCACCATTCTCTGCAACGAGAAAGACAACTAGTTTCTTTGGAACTATGCCTGTCCTTTCCGAAAACATTGCCCAGTAAGCAGAGAGTTGGACGAAATAATCTTCCAACCACTCTTCAGGCTTTTCCTTTTTAGATGTTTTGAAATCAACGATGGAAAGTTCTCCATCCACTTCACAAATAAGATCCACCGTACCAGCGAGACGCAACTTATCCGAAGACATAGTTGTTTCTTGATGGTAGATGTTGTCCAGTTTAGTATCAAGGAGAGTTTTAGCAGACTTGAACATTAATTGTATCAGAGGCACCTGATACTCTTCAAGTGATTCATACTCACCATTCTGTAGATAAATTTCAAATACCCTGTGGAGTTTAGTGCCTCTTGTTGTAGCTTGTTTAGTAATCTTATTCGCTTCTTCATTACCTACTTTGGCGCGCCAGCTAGCAAACTTTTCCCTGCTAACAAAGGAGATGATAGATGTAACAGAGGGATAAACTGCGTCATCCCCCACCTCATAATATCTTGTCTCGTTAATCTGTCTTCTGTTTAGTTCAGAAAACATTTGACGATACTTTTCAACTTGTTTAAACATCAAAAACCTGCGTCATTTTTTGCAATAAGGTAGTTGCGAACGATACCAGAACGACAGATGTCATCTATACCCATCTCAACCATGGTGAAATCATCAGGCATCCTCTCAAGGATTCTCATGAAGTTATGGATTCCATTTTTCTCATTTGAGTTTCTCAAATCAGATTGCATCGCATCACCACAAAAAACAATGCGAGTGTTTTCACCAACACGCGTCATTATACTATCAAGTTCATGGAAGTTTAAGTTTTGCATCTCATCAATGATGATAACACTGTTATCAAGTGTCACACCACGAAGGAATGAGGTGGACCAAAACTTAATTGTTTCCTGCTGTTTGAGTGCCCCATAAAGCATTTCAAAGTCATTATCACTGGGCATCTCAAACATATACTTCACCATATTCTTATAAGGAATTTGATAAAGTGATGACTTATCCTCATGGTCTCCAGGAAGGAAACCAATCTCACGAGTAGCCACAAGGGATCTGACAATGTAAACATTATCATAACTGGGAGTTGCCTTCAGACAGTCATAGAGTGCTTTATAAAGGGCACAGAAGGTTTTTCCTGTGCCTGCTGCTCCATAAATGAAGAGATGCTTCCCTTCATCCCAAGAGTCAAAGATGATTTTTTGATTGTCTGTGAGTGGTTCAATGGGAACCATGATGTCTGTGTTGATGGGCTGACGCTTTTTAGTCTTGCCTCTTGTCTTAACTGTCATTAATATTTCTGGGTAATGCTTGGGTTTCGTTTGCCAGCCTTCCTGACGCCACTCATAACGTCTTTCCAACCTGGGTGTGATTTGTAGAGTTTTCCTCTCCAATCACCCTCCTCAACTCCCATTCCAGGGAGGGTGTCTGGTGAGTAGTAACGTTCCCAATCAGGGTTAGAGTCTTTCCACTCTGACCATTCATGGACACTCATTACAACTTCTTTGGTTTCACCTGTGTCTTTATGTCTAATAGGATATGTGGCCATTTTAAAAATACTTCACAAGGTTATTTATTTACCATCCCAGAGCTAATGCTACATCAGGAAACACCTCTTTGAATACCACTCTGCAATCTTCTGCAAGCAACCTGTGTTCCTCCTGTGTGCCATTGGCACACCTCAGATCAATGTAATGAATCCATGAGCGACAAGTTCCTGTCATGTAAATGCGAGTAGGAGTAGCAAGAGGTAGTACAAAACGAGCGCACTCTTTGGCGACACCATTGTCAAGTAGGTTATTGTACAGATGCATTGAATCAGCAAAATGCTTCTCAACTTTTGTCTGGTATTCTGCCTTTATGCCTGGAGGTAGATCATCCGTAGAGTTCTGCCTGTTCTTTTGATCCTGTCTCCTAAGATCAAAGAGAGGGATGGTTTTGTCAAGTAACTTGGTGTCCGCATAGCGCTGTGAGAATTCCTGAAAAGTAAATGATCTATGCCTTAGGACCTGAGCAGCCACTCCACGCGTGGTGTTAAGCTCTAAGGTCATAGAAGCTGTTTCAAAGATTGACCAGTGCTGATGCTTAATACAATACCTGAGCAACCCATTGGCTGTGTGGTAGTTCGATTGGTTGTGAGGGTTAGAGACGCGAGCCACGTGACTAATGACTTCCTGTGGTCCCAATCCCTCTAACTCACCAGCTCCCATGGTGTGGGAGATTAGTTTCACATTACTCATTTTTTTCCAGAATCCAATTTGATAGTAGTCTTAATCATTATAACAGGAATAATCTCATAATCCATAAGCAAAACCTTTCTTCCTCAGTTTTGCTCTTTGCTTTTGAAGGAGCATGATGTCCAGGTGTCTTTCCATATACATCAACTCTGCTTCAGAATACATCGCCCTTTTGTTATCGTTGGTCAGGATAGACTTCAGTAGTTTTCTGGTTTTTTTCTGTCCCATTAGAGTCCTAGTTCATCATCATCATTGGTCTGATAATATTCTAACACCTCATCATAGTCAACGTCAAGTTTATAGGATGTGGTGTCAGAATATACAACTGCTTTCAGCTCATCAAGCTGCTTCTGCAGGTTGTTTATCAGCTTTTTTAGTTGCTGTGTTTGTGGGTGGCTTGGGTTCATTTTGATCCTGAAGTCTTAGTTCTGGAAATGCATCAATCACATTCTGTCTTGTGATTTTGTATCTATCAGTTAGTTTTTTGTCCTTAACTAAGTCAAGGAGTTCTGCTTCATCTTTGTGCAATCCTTCAAGGAGTTGCACCCAAAGTTGTTCCTTTTTAATCTGTTGAATGTTTGGTCTTGTGGTTCCAGAGCAACCATAATACACAACACCATTCACTTTTTTAGCAATAAACTTATCAATAAGTCTGTGCTCAGAAAACAACCTCTGATGATCCAAACCTTTGGGTCTATCAATGGCAGTGTAGGGTGTCTTCCCTGATGGGAACATGAACCTAACATTCTTTGCAAAGTTACAGAGAAGGATTTTGGTGAGTGCGGGGGACTTGTATTCCCTCAGCACCTTCACTTTCTCTGCTTTAGTTTTTGCATTGGAGGTGCGCTGAAGCACCTCTGAAATGAGTGTCTGCCCAACAGGCAGTTTGGGTGTGGCAGGTCTAGCCATTAACTAAATTCCTCAATCAAGTCTTGTATATCGTTTTTGATAAAGTACTCCAATTTAATATTGGGTGCTGGTTTGTACTTTGTGTAGAAGGAGATGATTCTTTCCACAACTGGGTTGGGGATTTTACTGAAGTCAATCAATTCAGAATTACGTTTCCAATTACGAAGACGAATAAAATTTGTAAACTCATTTGGGTCCATGCTCGCCAGAGAAGCAATCTTCTCTTTACTCATCTTCTTTTGTGGTTTGCCAGTAACAATCGCATCATCACAGGTAAGAATGTTAGGAATGCCATCAGATCTATCACCTCTAATAATGTGTTCTTGGAGGTAAGCGACTGGGTTATCATTCACAATCCACCTGTTTCTGATTGGATCATACTGCTTCACCAATGGATATCTGTGAAGCTGAATGAAATCTTTATCAGCAGATAGAATCAACATTGGTTCAGGGTTTTTGTGACGACAATTATACCTCACAATGGAAGCAATAACATCGTCAGCTTCAGCTCCCTGTACTTGAATGACGTGATAAGGAAAGTTTGCCCTTAACTCGTCCCTAATCTTATTTAGTACGGAAAACACCTTATCCCAATCAATATTGGACTTTTCCCTCTCTGACTTGCGATTTTGCTTGTAGAAAGGGAAGACTTGGCGTCTCCAGTAATCTTTATCATCATAGCAAAGCACGACTTTGCCGTACTCTGCTTTGTATTTTTTCTCAATTTTAGCGATAACCGCTACGATTGAGCGACGAATTGTATCAATGTTGATACCACTCTCAATCTTATGCCTAACCATCAGGTGACTGATGGCTATCTGGTTTGCATCAATTAGAATTGCCATTGGGCTTTTTCAGTTACCTATATTATAGCACAAAAAAAGGGGGGATTCAACCCCCCTCAAACAATTCTTCATCATCCATTTCATCTGGAGAATATCCTGGATCAAAGTTTAGTGTTAGGTATTCACCCCTGTGTAACTCACCTTCATCATCATAAATTTCTGGATGTGGATTTTTTTTAAAGAGTTCATCAAAGTGGTGTGATTCTTTATCAAGATACTCATCAAACCCTCTTGCGGCAACCCAACCAACTACTAATCCCAATATAAGAAAGGATTGTATCAGTACAAATGAAGTGAAATCCATTTTTTACTCCTCTGTATAACTAAACTTGAAAGATAGTGTGTAGATTCTTTTAAAAATCCTAAACCTTATACTTTGAAAGAGGACCTCCTTTGTTATTGTCTTTGGTTTATCCTTTGTTTGGGGGAGCATCATCTCAAACCCCCTGTTCTTCATCATAGTCATAACATCTTATTTTCAACAACATATCTAACTGTGTCTTTCATACCTCCAATGCTTTGATTATTATAAAATACTTGAGGGAAGGTTGAGTTGTGACCAAACTTGTTGATAAACTCTTCCTTTGTGAAGTCTGATCCAAGGATAAACTTTTCATAAGTGATACCTTTGGAATCCATAAAACCTGTTAGCTTATCACAGAAGCCACAGCCATCTTTGGAATAGACGTAGAATTTACTAGACATAAAATGAGATAATACTCATTGTTAATTATAACTTATTGTCAAATTGTTTTTAATCTACAATAAAAAAGGCACCCCTTAGGGTGCCCAGTGAGTGATTATCACCAAATCCCAGGAATTACCTGACCAGTGACTGCATATGCACCAAGTGCTGCAATAACTCCCATCATAGCAAAACGACCATTCAGTTTTTCTGCTCTTTCGTTATGGGTCTCGTAAGCTCCTTCTTTCATTTGTTGCTCCAAAGTAGAATCAATGTACATTTGTGGCTCTTTTGCATACATGTTGAGGCGACCACCGTCCTCAGTTCTAATAGTCATTGTGTGTTGTCTATGCTAACTTATTTATTATAACATTTTCTTTATAATTCATTAAGTTTGAATCCAAAAACACCACAACTGGTATGAGAAGTAAATTGAAAGATAAAAACACGCCTGTTAGGAGTTGTGCGATCCTAACAGGCGAAATACTGCCGTCGTCGTTCATCTTGGGTTGAAAAAATCTACTGTCATCCTTAGTTGTTCGAGTTGCCTGCGCACTGGGTAATCTTCCAAACACTTCTTAGC
>BB_Man_B_Liq_inBBDRAFT_1000119_pt1 | contig 13323 bp, 11 predicted proteins | sample BBManParaguerPR_4_FD_10244 | JGI IMG/M metagenome (IMG submission 10244) | reverse complement strand
CGCGCCCGCCAGAAAGCCGAAGAAGAAGAGCGCGCCCGCCAAGAGGCCGAGGATCGCCGCAAAGCGGAAGAGCGTGCCAAAACCGAGCCCACCGCCAAAGAGGCCGCTGCAGCCGAGGCCCCCAAGCGTGCGCCAAGCGATTCGCGCGTGGCCAAGCCTGCCGCGCCCCAAACACCGTCGCGCAAACGCGGCAAAGAGGATGACAGCGATCGCCGTGCCAAAGCGCGCGGGGATGATGGTGGCCGTCGTTCTGGTAAATTAACCCTGTCGCAGGCCCTAGACGGTGGCGAAGGTGGCCGTCAGAAATCCATGGCCGCGATGAAGCGTAAGCAAGAACGCGCGCGCCAGAAAGCCATGGGACAACAGACCGAGCGCGAAAAGATTGTGCGCGATGTTCAGGTCCCTGAAAGCATTGTGGTTTCTGAATTGGCCAACCGCATGGCCGAACGCGTGGCCGAGGTGGTCAAAGCCTTGATGAAAATGGGCATGATGGTGACGCAAAACCAATCCATCGATGCCGACACAGCCGAATTGATCATCGAAGAATTTGGCCACAAAATCGTGCGCGTATCCGATGCTGATGTCGAAGACATCATCAAGGAAACCCCCGAGGACGACGCCAACCTAAAACCGCGTCCCCCTGTGATCACCATCATGGGCCACGTNGACCACGGCAAAACATCGCTGTTGGACGCCATCCGCAACACCAAGGTTGTATCCGGCGAAGCAGGCGGTATCACCCAGCACATCGGCGCCTATCAGGTCGAAACCAAGGACGGCGCCGTGCTGTCATTCTTGGACACGCCCGGTCACGCGGCCTTTACATCGATGCGATCACGCGGTGCGCAGGTCACGGACATCGTTGTTTTGGTGGTTGCAGCAGATGACGCCGTGATGCCCCAGACCGTCGAGGCGATCAACCACGCCAAAGCGGCCAAGGTACCGATGATTGTCGCGATCAACAAATGCGACAAACCCGATGCCAACCCGATGAAAGTGCGCACAGACCTGTTGCAGCATGAAATCGTGGTTGAGGCCATGTCAGGCGACGTGCAGGACGTCGAAGTCTCTGCCTTGACCGGTATGGGTCTGGATAACCTGCTTGAGGCGATTGCCCTGCAGGCGGAAATTCTGGAACTTAAGGCAAACCCAGATCGCGCCGCCCAAGGTGCCGTGATCGAGGCACAGTTGGATGTGGGCCGCGGCCCTGTTGCCACTGTTTTGGTTGAAAAAGGTACATTGCGCCAAGGCGATATTTTTGTGGTCGGCCAACAGTGGGGTAAAGTCCGCGCCTTGGTCAATGACAAAGGTGAACGCGTCAAAGAGGCAGGCCCATCCGTTCCGGTTGAGGTTCTGGGCCTAAACGGCACCCCCGAGGCAGGGGATGTTTTGAACGTGGTCGACACCGAAGCACAGGCCCGTGAAATCGCCGAATACCGCGAAAACGTTTTCAAAGAAAAACGCGCCGCAGCTGGTGCCGCCAAGACATTGGAACAGATGATGGCCAAGGCGAAAGAGGATGCAAACGTATCCGAATTGCCCATCATCGTCAAAGCCGATGTACAAGGATCCGCCGAAGCGATCGTTCAAGCCATGGAAAAAATCGGTAACGAAGAAGTGCGCGTGCGCGTTATCCACTATGGCGTGGGTGCAATCACCGATACCGACATCGGCCTTGCCGAAGCATCGGGTGCGCCTGTCATGGGCTTTAACGTGCGTGCAAATGCATCGGCCCGTAACTCGGCCAACCAAAAAGGCGTGGATGTGCGGTATTATTCCGTGATCTACGATCTGGTCGACGATATCAAAGCCGCCGCAAGTGGTCTGCTGTCTGCCGAAATCCGCGAAAACTTTATCGGTTATGCCGAAATCAAAGAGGTGTTCAAGGTGTCCGGCGTGGGCAAGGTTGCCGGTTGTATTGTCACCGAAGGTGTCGCACGCCGTTCAGCAGGTGTACGCCTGTTGCGCGACAACGTTGTGATCCACGAAGGCACGTTGAAAACGCTGAAACGGTTCAAGGACGAAGTCAAAGAAGTGCTGTCCGGCCAAGAATGCGGTATGGCCTTTGAAAACTATGACGATATTCGTCCCAAGGACGTCATCGAGATTTTCGAACGCGAAGAAATCGAACGCAAATTGGATTAAACAAAAACCCGCCGAAAGGCGGGTTTTTTATGGCCCAACACATCTGCAAGATCGGGGTGTTATACGCGCCCTATAACCAATCGCGCAAAATTGGGATCAGCGGGATATCGGCCGCGGGCATGGGGTAATTGCGCAAATCGCGGGCATGGACCCATGCTAAGTTCTGGCCCTCTTTGCCCTGAACGATACCGTTCCATTTGCGGCAGACGAACAAGGGCATCAGCAGATGGAAATCGTCATAGCTGTGGCTGGCGAATGTCAGGGGGGCAAGGCAGCTGTTCCATGTTTCAATGCCCAATTCTTCGTGCAGTTCACGCACCAATGCCGCCTCGGGCGTTTCGCCTGGTTCGACTTTGCCGCCCGGGAATTCCCATAATCCGGCCATGGCTTTGCCCGGGGGGCGTTGGGCCAATAACACACGCCCGTCCCCATCGACCAAGGCAACGGCAGATACCAATACCATTTTCATGATCGGTAATCCGCGTTAATGGCGATGTAATCATGCGTCAAGTCACAGGTCCAAACCGTGGATGTGCCCTGCCCTAACCCCAAATCAACCCCAATGATCAGGTGTTCGTTTTGCATATAGGCGGCGCCTTGGTCTTCGCTATAGCTAGGGGAGACCCACCCGTTTTCCGCCACCGTGATATCGCCAAAACGGATGGTCAGCAAATCGCGATCTGCGGCGGCACCGGATTTGCCGATCGCCATCACAACGCGGCCCCAGTTCGGGTCCTGCCCTGCAATCGCCGTTTTGACCAGCGGCGAATTGGCAATCGCCATGGCGTGGGTTTTGGCATCCGTATCCGTGGCCGCACCGGTGATTTGAATTTCGACAAACTTGGTCGCCCCTTCGCCATCGCGGACAACCTGATGGGCCAGATCCATAAACACATCACGCAGGGCCGATTTGAACCCCTGATGCGCGCGATCAACGGATACCCCGCTGGCCCCCGTCGCGACCATCAACAACGTATCTGACGTCGATGTATCGCTGTCGACCGTGATGCAGTTAAACGATGCATCATTGATTTCACTGACCAAGGCCTGCAATTCCGGTTGCGCGATTTTGGCATCGGTAAAGATATAGACCAACATCGTCGCCATATCAGGGGCGATCATACCCGACCCTTTGGCGATGCCCGCGATTTTGATCGGGCCTTGGTCGGTTTCGACCTGTGCCATGGCTCCCTTGGGATAGGTATCAGTGGTCATAATGGCCCGCGCCGCGTCGCCGATTTTGCCTGCATCCAAATCGCCGTTCAACTGGCCCAAAACTGCGATAATGCGATCATGGGGCAAGGGTTCGCCAATGACCCCTGTCGATGATGTAAACACCGCCGCCCCGTCCAGCCCCGTGATATCCGCAACCGCACCTGTAATGGCGGCCACCGATTCACGCCCGCGCGCACCGGTAAAGGCGTTGGAATTGCCCGAATTGACCAAAATGGCCACACCATTTGGCGTAGGCCCGCTGATTTTGTCCTGACAATCCAACACAGGGGCCGACCGTGTGGCGGACCGTGTAAACACACCCGCAATGGTGGAGCCCGCATCCGCAACCGCCAGCATCACATCTGTGCGACCCTGATATTTCACGCCGGCCGCGGCGGTGGCAAATTTCACCCCATCAATCACAGGCAGATCGGGAAATTGCGCCGGGGCTAAGGGGGACACTTTGGTAATTTTGGCCATGAATTATTGCTCCAACAGGGTGGGATCTTTGATCAGGTTGCTATCAATATCATCGACAGACAGGCGGGTGATGGTCGCGGCCTGTTCCAGCGATGTAATGCGGTCTTGCACGGCTTGGCGTTGCAATTCAACGGCAATTTCGCCCTTGACCATATCGTAATCTGGCGCAGATTTCGCACGCGTTTCTTTCAGGGAAATGACGTGCCAGCCAAATTGCGTCTGCACGGGGCCGGCAATGTCGCCCACCTGCATATCCGCCACCGCGGCATCAAAGGGGCCGACCATATCACCACGGTTAAACCACCCCAAATCGCCCCCATTGGGACCCGATGGACCGGTCGAAAATTCCTGCGCCAAGGCCGCAAAATCGGCACCCTCGGCCAGTTTCTGGATCATATCCTTGGCCGCCTCTTCGGTTTCGACCAAAATATGCGCGGCGTTATATTCCAGCCCCAGATCGACATTGGCATATTGCGCGTCATAGGCGGCGCGGATTGCCTCTTCGGTGACTTGTTCGTCGGTCAATTCGTTGACGGCGATGCCTGCGTGCAACAGGCGTTTTTCGTTTTCCAATGCCAGCTGAACAATGGCCGCATCTTTGTTCTTGGCCGAATTGCTCAGCAAGGTTTGTTGCACCATCTGTTCGATCAACCCTTGGAACAGCTGATCGGCCGGCAAACTTTTGTATTCGTCGGGCAAGGAATCAAAGGCCAAGATCAAATGGCCCAATGTGATGTCGGTGCCATCCACGCTGGCGACCACGGTTTTGGCAGATGTGGCATCCTGCGCCACAGCAGGGAACGCACAAATTGCAGCAATTATCATTGAGCTTGCGGTTTTTTGCCAGTTTTTCATTGGAATCTCCTTCAAATTGCGGGGCGTTTTGCCCTGACTGCGTTGACACCGTATCACCGGCCCCTTACATCGAATACACAACAAAATTGCGTCTGTTCATACCTATGTCCAGATCGCACGCCAAGCAAGTCCAGCAACACAAAGTTGCGCAACAAATTTAAAGACGGAGTTATGATGCTAGGTTTTGGAAAATTAGCAGCTAAGGTTTTTGGGACCCCCAATGACCGCAAGGTAAAATCCGTCAAACCCCTGATTGACAAAATCAACGCCCTAGAGCCCGAGTTCGAAGCGTTAAGCGATGCGCAGCTGATCGAAAAAACCGGCGAATTCAAGGCCCGCATCGCCAATGGTGAAACATTGGATGCCATCCTGCCCGAAGCCTTTGCCAACTGTCGCGAAGGGGCCAAGCGTGCCTTGGGTCTGCGCGCCTTTGATGTGCAGCTGATGGGTGGTATTTTTCTGCATCAGGGCAACATTGCCGAAATGAAAACCGGCGAAGGTAAAACATTGGTGGCCACATTCCCCGCCTATCTGAATGCGCTGACAGGGCGCGGCGTACATGTGGTGACGGTCAATGATTATCTGGCAAAACGCGATGCGGAATGGATGTCCAAGGTCTATGGCGCATTGGGCCTGACCACCGGCGTGGTTTATCCCCAACAGCCCGAGTCTGAGAAAGCGGCCGCCTATGGGTCCGATATCACCTATGCCACGAATAACGAACTGGGCTTTGATTATCTGCGCGACAACATGCGCGGCAGCATTGATGAGATGAACCAGAAATACCACAACTTTGCCATCGTGGACGAAGTTGACAGTATCCTGATCGACGAGGCACGGACACCCCTGATCATTTCTGGCCCCTCTGATGACCGGTCCGAACTCTATGCGGCGATCAACGAACTGATCCCAACGCTCAGCGAAGATCACTATAACGTTGACGAAAAAACCCGCAACGTCACCTTTACCGACGATGGCAACGATTATCTAGAACAACTGCTGCTGTCCAAGGGCATCCTGCCCGAGGGCCAGTCGCTATACGATCCGGAAAGCACAACAATCGTGCATCACGTCAGCAACGCCCTGCGCGCGCACAAAAACTTTGTCCGTGACAAAGATTACATCGTGCGTGACGGTCAGGTGGTGTTGATCGACGAATTTACCGGACGCATGATGCCCGGCCGCCGCCTGTCCGAAGGTCTGCACCAAGCGATCGAAGCGAAAGAGGGCTGCCAAATTCAGCCAGAAAACGTGACATTGGCCAGCGTGACGTTCCAAAACTATTTCCGGCTGTATGATAAACTGGGTGGCATGACAGGGACCGCCAGCACCGAGGCCGAAGAATTCCGCGAAATCTATGGTTTGGGCGTTGTGGAAATCCCAACAAATCGCCCCATCGCGCGCATTGACGACCACGACAAAGTGTACCGCACCGCCGCCGAAAAATATCAGGCCATTGTCGAAGAAATCAAACAGGCCCAAGCCAAAGGCCAGCCCATTCTGGTCGGCACCACATCCATCGAAAAATCGGAAATGCTGTCGCAAATGCTGACCGCAGCAGGGATTAAGCACAACGTCCTAAACGCGCGTCAGCACGAACAAGAGGCGCAGATTGTTGCAGATGCTGGTAAATTGGGGGCCGTCACAATCGCCACCAATATGGCCGGTCGCGGCACCGATATTAAGTTGGGCGGCAACGTCGAAATGAAAGTGATGGAGGCCATCGCCGCCAATCCTGATGGAAACCCCGACGAAATCCGCGCCCAAATCGAGACGGCGCACCAAACGGATGAACAAGCGGTCAAAGACGCCGGTGGCCTGTTCGTTCTGGCCACTGAACGCCACGAAAGCCGCCGCATCGACAACCAGTTGCGCGGTCGTTCGGGGCGTCAGGGTGACCCTGGTCGGTCGTCTTTCTATCTGTCACTAGAGGACGATTTGATGCGCATTTTCGGGTCGGACCGTCTGGACAAGGTGTTGCACACCCTTGGCATGAAAGAGGGCGAAGCGATTGAACACCCTTGGGTCAACAAATCACTAGAACGCGCCCAAGCCAAGGTCGAGGCCCGCAATTTCGACATTCGTAAAGAATTGTTGAAATACGATGACGTGATGAACGATCAGCGCAAAACCATTTTTGATCAACGTCGGGATATTATGAAAACCGACGAATTGACAGAAATCATCACTGACATGCGCAACGAGGTGATCGATGATCTGATCGATACACATATGCCACCAAAATCCTATGCGGATCAATGGGATACCCAAGGACTCTATGGCGATGTGATTGAGCATTTGAACCTAGATCTGCCCATCATCGCATGGGCCGAAGAAGAAGGCGTTGATGCCGATGTCATGCGCGACCGCATCGAAGAGGCCGCCGATAAAGCCATGGAAGAAAAGGCCCAAGCCTTTGGTGAAGACACCATGGAACAGGTTCAACGTCAGGTTTTGCTGCAAACGATTGACCGCAAATGGCGCGAACATCTGCTGACGCTGGAACACCTGAAACTTGTCGTGCGGTTCCGTGGCTATGCCCAACGCGATCCGCTGAACGAATATAAAAACGAAGGGTTTCAGTTGTTCGAAGGGTTGCTGGGCGGATTGCGTGCGGATGTGACCAAACAAATGGGCCAAGTCCGCCCCATGACCGAAGAAGAACGCGCCATCATGATGCAACAAATGCAAGCCCAACAAGAGGCCATGCAAAAAATGCAGCAACAGGCGGCCGCCCCGGCAGCCGCGGCCGACACCCCCGCCGAGGACATGCCAGAGGGATGGGAAAACACGGGCCGCAACGATCCCTGCCCCTGCGGATCGGGATCCAAATTCAAACATTGCCACGGCCGTTTGGCCTAAGGCGCACACCGCATCAAAACGCCCCCGATTTCGGGGGCGTTTTTGTTTGTGGCATTTGCATCGCGCCGCGCCGGGCAGTTTTGCAGTGTCTTAAAATATCGGTTGAAAATCCCATCGCAACCTTTCACAGTCGCGCGAAATTATGCGGGGTTTTGGGATGATGCGCTATGCGTTCCAGTTTTGGGCGTTTCTGTTCGTTTGGTGTGGCGGGGCTTGGGCACAACAGCCGGATGTGACCCTGACGTCCAAACAGGGCGGTCTGGTCATTCGCGGGACTGTGTTGGACTATGACGGGCGCTATATTTCACTGGACAGTGACGCCGGGCCCGTAGTGTTTGATGCCACCTTGTTTGATTGCCAAGGGCAACACTGCCCCACCCAGCGGCCCGCGCAGGAAAACATCACCCTGACCGTCCCCCAAGGGCTGGCATCGGTGGCGCTGCCCGCTTTGATCGAAAACTTTGCCCTTAGGCGGGCCTATTCGCTGAAACAGACACCGCAATCTGATGGCACAGACCGCTATGAATTAACGGCGAACGCGGACAGCGACCGAAAATTTTCAATCACCCTGACACCCGCAAATTCGGAAACTGCGATTGCTGATCTGGTCAATCAATCCACGGATTGGGCCATTGCATTTCGTGAATTAACCGCCGCCGAATTGGCCCGGTTGCGCGACCCTGCCGTGCCCTCGATCCGGTCATCGGTCAAAAGTGCGGTTGTCGCATTGGACGCGCTGGTCCCCGTTGTGGCCCCCCCAATGATCAGGCGAACATGCATTTATCCAACCTGATTGACCTGATCGAAACCGCATCGGACCGGATCAACATCGCCAGCGAACATTTCGACTATGGCGCGCGGTTCGGATGGCAGGGGTATGATCAAATTTGGCATGATGGTGCCTTGGGGGATGTGGTGGATACCCTGTATCAAAACCCGAAAAAACTGGGCCTGGTGCCATTTTCCAACCTGTCCGGGTTGCAGGTTGTGTCCCTGACGGGGGATTGTGGACATATGCCGCGGCTGTCAAATCGCAGCATTAAATCCGGGGATTATCCGCTGATCGTTCCCGTTTTCCTGCATCAGAGTCCTTTTACCCAAGGTCCACAAGCAACATTGTTTTTCGACTATGTCACATCTGCTGATGCACGTTTGGTCATCGAACGCGCGGGATTTGTGGGCCTGTCGACGGCCCAAACCGCGTGGACCCAACAAGGCGACCGATTGCAATTCGCCGTCAGCCAAAGCAGCGCCCAGACCTTGGACGTACTGCAAAGGGTGGTTCGCGATTTGAAAACAGCGGCGCGATTGACCACCAGTTTCCGGTTTGCCACAGGCACGTCCGATCTGGATGCCCAGTCCCGGGCCAACCTGGACCTGATTGCGACCCAGATCATACAGGGGCGGTTTGATGGCAAAAACCTGCACTTTGTCGGGTTTAGTGATGGTCAGGGCGATTTTGACGCGAACGTCCAACTGTCACAAGACCGCGCCGAAACCGTAATGAAGCAAATCACAAAGCGGCTGCCAAAACGTCAGCTGGATATCGGGACCCTGACGGCCAAAGGATATGGACCGGTCCTGCCCATGGCCTGCGAAACCACAGAACTGGGGCGCGATGTGAACAGACGCGTCGAAATCTGGGTGGAATAGGGATCAAATCAGCCCCTGTGCGCGGAAACTGATTTCATCGGATTTGCCGATGACCAAATGATCATGCACCGTTATACCCAACGCAGCGGCCGCGGATATAATCTGCTGCGTCATGTCGATATCCTGCTGCGATGGCGTCGGATCCCCCGAGGGGTGATTATGCACCAATATCAAGGCTGATGCATTTAATTCCAGCGCCCGTTTGACAATTTCACGGGGGTAAACAGGCACATGATCAACCGTCCCCCGCGCCTGCAATTCATCGGTAATTAGCGTGTTTTTACGATCCAGGTACAGAATACGAAATTGTTCATAACTCAGATGCGCCATATTCGCCTGACAGTATTCCAGTAACGCATCCCAACTGGACAAAACCGGCCGCCCAATCACCCGCGCACGGGTCAGGCGTTGCGCGGCCGCTTGGACAATCTTTAATTCGACCGCGACTGCGGTACCGGCCCCCTGAACAGCGGCAATTTCATCAAGTGATGCGGAAATAACGCGGTTGAAATCACCAAAATGATCCAACAGCCGCCGCGCCAATGGTTTGACATCCTGCCGTGGAATAGCGCGAAATAACACAAGTTCCAGCATTTCATAATCAGGCAAGGCATCTGCACCCCCCTGCACAAACCGGTCGCGCAAACGTTTGCGATGATCCTTGATATAGGATGGCAAACGCGCGCCCTTGGTCAGGGCAAATTGCGCGGGCGCCTCGGAAAACAGGGGCAATTGGGAATCGGTGTCATGGGTCATGCCCCATGTTTGCCAATCATGGTTAACAAAAAATAAAGCCCGGCACAGGGCCGGGCTTTCTTCGGTGAGTATTGCGAAATGTTAAAGTTCGCGTTTTTGAACGCCTGTCACCTTGCCGGCGATAATCGAAATAATCGCGGCAAAGAAACTGAACAGCGCGCCCATTTTGGCCGCGTCTTGCACAGGCCCGGCATCAAAGGCCACAGCCGCCACAAACAGCGATACGGTAAAGCCAATGGCCGCAACAAACCCGATCACAACCAGATCGATGATCCGCATGCCTTCGGGGATGCCCAAGCCCAGCGGCCGCGCGGCAATCCAGCCCATCAACAAAATGCCAACGGGTTTACCGATTAACAGACCAGCCAAAACCAACCATGTCGCATCGCCCATGGACGAAAATTCGACGCCGGCATTCATCAGTCCAAAGAAAAACAACACAACCTCGACCGGAACCTTAAGCGCGTGTTCGATGTCGTTTAGCAGGTCATGCATATGCGTTTCTGCGTCGCTGAAAATACCAAAGGCACGGTCCGCATGCGGGATGGCCGGCACAATCGGCAACAGGCCCAGCGCAGGGTGCAGACCCGAGCGCATAAACGCATACCAGCTGATCGCTGCGGCCAAGGCATATGGCCAGAAACTGAATGTTTTGCGCACCATTGTGGACACGGGGCGCAATTGGTTACCACGGTCCAAACGACGGGGCAGCCAGTTGGCCAGAATAAACACCCCAATCGCTGCCGCGAATGAAACCAGCAACCATTGCGGTGCCAGATCCCCCGAAGGATAGAAAATCGCCAGAATAATCAGGCCACAGGCATCATCCGCAATCGCCAGCAACAGCAGGAACCGTACCGCCGGATGACCCGCACCAAACACCAAACGCCCCACCAGATAACTGAATGCAATATCTGTGGCCGTTGGAATGGCCCAACCGTTTTTCACCGCGTCATAGGTGTCGGACCCCATAACCATCGCCAGTGCCAAATAAACCGCGATCGGGCCCAACATACCGCCCGCTGTGGCGAACAATGGCGTCGCCGCCTTTTTGCCGCGCAGGCTGCCGTTTTCCAAAATGATCGCTTCCCAAACTTCTTTGGCCGCGATGGCAAAGAAAAACGCCATCAACAGGTCATTGACCAGATAATGCAGCGTCAAGGTGCGGTGACCATCGTGCAAATGCCCAATCGGGGCGTGATCCCAGATCACAAACTCGACAAAATGGTGATAGGTTTCCGGATTCGTGTTTGCCCATAGCAGTGCCAAAACAGCGCCGATGATCAACAACAGCGAATATTCGGCTAGAAAATTCCATACACGGTACATTTAATTACCTCTTTGTTCTGCATCAAATACAGGGTGTTAACATTGCTTTCGCGATTGTTCCAAAGACAATCACACTTAGGACGCGAGAACAACCTTTGCCTTAAGAGTATCGACAAAACTTTCGCTGCTTTTACGGTTGGGGCAAACGCGAAAGGATAGGTTTCGCAAAATAAATCCTGCGATTATTCCAGTTTCAGACGCAATTCACGCAAAACCGGCAGGGTGGATTTTAATTTTGTTACACCAATTTCTTGGGTCAGTTCCGACAACACGGGTGCCACCGCAGAAATGGCGGTGTCGCGCGCCAAACGTCCCGCGGGGCTGATCGCGACCAGTTTTCGACGGGCATCATCCCAATCGGGGCGAATGTGGATATATCCCGATATTTCCAGTTTACGCAGGGTGTTCGTCATGGCCCCGCGTGTCACATGGAACGATTTCGCCAATTGCGCGGGCGTGCGTTCGTCGCCCACACGATCCAGATGGTTCAGTACCGAAAAATGCGACAATTCCATGCCCTTGGGCAACACTTTGGCCAGACGGCTGCGCAACAGCTGTTCGACGGTCAATATTTCGCTGATCAGGGAAATCGTAATATTTTGGCCATCATCTGCCAATGCGCTCAGGTCCTTGGAATGGTTGGGTTGCATTTACAGATGGAACGCGTTGGCGGGCTTTGTCAACATCGGATAAATCCAGATCGACGCAAAGAATGTCTTTTTGATCATCTAGTTGCCCCAATACATCGCCCCAAGGCGCCACAACCATTGAATGGCCATATGTGTGTCGCGGGGCCCCCGCAGATGTTTGATGTGTTCCGCATTGCGCCGCAGCCACCACAAAGCACCCCGTTTCAATCGCCCGCGCACGCAGCAATATGTCCCAATGCGCCCGTCCCGTTGTCTGGGCAAAGGCGGCAGGCACGGTCAACACCTGCGCCCCCGATTGCGCCAAGGCCCGATACAAATGGGCAAAGCGCAGGTCGTAACAGACCGACAACCCCAATGTCATATGATCTGTATCCACAACAACCGCCCGTTTGCCCGGTTGGTACCCCACAGATTCGCGATAGGATTCCGTATCGGACAGCGTAACATCAAACATATGAATTTTATCATATTGGGCCACAATACGGCCCTGCGGATCAATGACAAAGGATCGGTTGTGAAACCGCGCATCGTCAGGCGTGTCAGATTTTAACGCAAGCGACCCAATATTGATCCATATCCCCCAGTGCCGCGCCGCATCACGCAACGCCGCCAAGGTGATATCATCCGCTTGATGCCTCAAAACACGGGTCTGATGGCTGCGGCTGCCGGATACGCAGTTTGTCACCTCGGGGGTAAAGACCATCACAGCCCCCGCCTGCGCCGCATCGCGGACCATGTCCAGCGTCTGTTCCAGATTCACGCCGGGATCATCCGTGGCATTCAGCTGCAGCAACGCCACCCGCACCATGGGTTAGGCCGCCTGTAACAGCGGATCCAATTTTCCCTGCTGGTCCAAGGCATACAGATCATCGCACCCGCCGATATGCTGATCATTGATGAATATCTGCGGAACTGTGCGCCCCCCGTTTGACCGCTGCATCATTTCCGCTTTGCGATCTGGTTGGACCAAAACGTCAATTTCGTTGAATGTGACGCCCTTGGCATTCAGCAGGCGTTTGGCCGCATGGCAATAGCCGCACAGCGGGCTGGTATAAATATCGATGACTGGCATGGCTTAGTCCTTTTCTTCGCCACCAATGTAATCGTTTTGCGGCACACGCGCCAGAACCAAACTATCAATTTTTTGTATGCCCGCGGCACGCAACACCTGTGCGGCCGCGCTCATCGTGGCGCCAGATGTCATCACATCGTCAACCAAGATCACCGACCGCCCCGCCAGATGTTTGTCCACCCGTCCCGTCACGGCAAAGGCATCGCGCAAACGGTCGTATCGCTCGGCCGCGGTGGCGATTTCCAAGGGCACGGTGGGTCTTGGCCGCACCAGAACATCTGATACCACCTTGGTCCCGATCAGGGG
>BB_Man_B_Liq_inBBDRAFT_1000117_pt1 | contig 13337 bp, 13 predicted proteins | sample BBManParaguerPR_4_FD_10244 | JGI IMG/M metagenome (IMG submission 10244) | reverse complement strand
ATTGCAATGGTGGCAAGAGTAGTGGGATCCATCGTTAGCAAGATGGTGGACGTGCTTCCAGCTTACTGACGCGCTGTTCAACCGTATTCAACCTTCCGTACGTTTCCCTTTGAGCTTCTTTCATGTCGGTGTGCATCTGCTCCAGTTGTGTGGCAATGTGTTCAACCGCTGCGGTAAGGCGGACGACGGCATTTCTTGCCTCTTCATTCCGCCTGTTCGCACCTGCTGCACCCATAGCGGCAACGGAAATGGACGCACCAGCCACTGCGGCAATGATTTCAACCATGGCGACAGTAGCTACCTACGCAGTTTATCGACCTTGCCCACGCAGAAGCTTGCGAGTGCCGCGAGGTTTAGACCTTTTTCCGTTTCCTTGGCGCGTGAGCTTTGGCTTGCCAGTTTGATGCTGCAAAGCGCCGGTGCCGGTTTTACTGCGGACTGCCATGAGCTACCAATAGCGATCTTGCCAATCAGAAGTGTGGCACCACTGCCAGACCATGCCCGCAAGGATGAGCACAGCTAGCAGTGATGCAGCGGCGGCGATCAGCCAGCCCATGGCAGGCCAGATGCCTTAGTGGGCGCGTGCTGCTCGTTCAGCTGTGCTTGGAGAGCGGCTTCGATTTCGGCAACCTTTTCGGCACCGCCAAGGGCTTCCTTGACCCAACCGATCACGATTTCTTCAGTGAGATCAGCAAAGGGGATCAGGTTGTCGGGGCGCTCAAACCCAACGCTCCCATAGGCGCCGGCGTTGTAAGTGCCGTCGTTGGCATCCACGGTGTAGTGGGCGGTGAAAACGTAACCGTCGGCGGTTTCACGCTCCAGCTGAGCGATCTTCCAGGTGAAGGTGGTGGCCATTGGAAATGGTGGCGATGGGGGCAGACTAGCTGTAGTACAAAAGGCGGTCAATGTGGATGACCGCCAGGGTGATCAGTGGCGAGGACTTGTCTGGCTCAGCAGTGCTACCGAGCCAGGGTCACAGGAGAAGGGGACTTACGGGCTTGGCTGGCTATCAATGTATGCAGCCACTGCTTTGAGTTCAGCAGCAGTTGCATCTGTTTTGATCATGTTGGCTCTCAACGAGATCACCGCTACGTTGCCGGGCACGTAGCCCTTGCTGTTGTCAATTCGATCCAAGCTTGGTGATGAACCAATCTCTTCACGATTTGACCTGCCAGCACCTATCCTTGGCTCCAGCTTGATGCCGAGAGCAGGGCAGAACTCTGGAATCACAATGTCGTCCACTGTGATGGTGCAGTCCAAACCGTTTTGCTTTGCCCGCTTCCGTGCTGCATACAACAGCTTTTTGCGTGGATCCAGCTTCAAGTAGTCCTTGTTTTGGCAATCCTTACAACGGCAGGAGCGAATGACCCCATTGGAATCACGCTTGCCGTTTGTCCGGCTACGCAGCGGATAGAAATGTTCGGCAGGCAACAACTGCTTGCATACCGAACACTTCAAGAGCGCCGACTTTTCTTCAGATGTCATGCAGCCTTCAGCGCTTGCACTTCTGCTTCAAGCAACTCTACCTTGCTGATTAGCTTTTGGACCGCGCCGTACATGGCGGCATAGAGCTGATCGCTGTTCAGGTCTCGACAGTCTTCGATGACTTCTTCGCTGATCAGCTCACCCTTTTCGATCCGTTCTGGCTGCTCTTCGGTGATGATGTTGCCATCGTCGTCCAGCTCTGCCGGAACAGCAGGGATAACAACCTCCTCAAAGACTTGGTTGTACTTGAACTCATGCTGACGAACTGCTTTAGGGAATACAGCTTCGACGTCCTGCGCGATCCATCCAAGTTTGCGGCGGTCATATGCTTGCTCTTCTGTATAAACCTCGTCTTTCCACTTGAAGCGTTTCAGTGGGATGTTTTTGACGGCTTCATAGCAAAGGTCAAGATCGGCAAACTCGATCTCTTCCTTGATGCGCTCATCGGAGACAATGGTCCAGGTGTTTGTTGACGGCTTACCAGCGGAATCCGTTGCGAGTTGCAGTTGATACGCAGGGCTAGAAACCGTACCAACTAAGAGCCTGCCGGAGCTGTCGATGCGGGCGCGCTCCTGTGCATTAGTAAGGAAACGCATACTATCGTCAGCATGAATATATGCGATTGCCCCTACATCCGAATCATCTGTATCGCCAAAATGAAAATACGAACCGCCATTGTTTCCTGCTGCTATTTCTATGCCTGTGTAGTTATTTGCACTCCCGCTATTAGACACTAGCAAATAACTTTCTGCTGCATGTCCACCAGTAGGAGCAGAATAACTTTGGCTTACATGGAGTTTAGATGCAGGCGCACTAGTGCCAATCCCTACTGCTCCCGTGCTTGTGATACGAAGTCTCGCTTGGGGTGATCCGTCAGTTGTGTTCTTGGTGAAAAGAGTAAGTCCGCCAGCTTCACTGCCTGCAGTGGCATTAACCTGATCGGATTTAATAGCTGCGATTTCTACACTGCTAGCACTTGTATTATTTTGTTGGAAGGAAATACGTGTTCCTTGACCACCGCTGACAGAAGATTTTTGAAGAGTGATGCCTTCGTTGTCACTTGATGTGGCAATGTGCAATAATTTGCTGGGCGAACTAGTCCCTATGCCTACGGTTGGAACTTCTAACGCTGATTCGAGCGTGGTCGTACCAGATACACCCAGCGCGCCTGGTACATAAACGCTGCTTGTCCATTCAACGCCTGTACCAGCGGCATCAGTCTGCAGCAGTTGACGAGCACTACCGTCCTGCAATTTGCTTACGGCAATCTCGGCGCTAGCGCTGATGTCTGCGTTGACGATTGCGCCAGCGCTGATTGCAGTGACACCGACGTTGTTGATTGTTACGTCGCCGGTTACCGCCGTAGATGTTGGGACGTTAGAACTATTGCCCAGCAAGATGTTGCCGGCAGTCATGCTGGCAAGTTTGCTATGCGCGATGGCAGCACTACTATTAATGTCGGCGTCAACAAGCGTGTCGTTAGCGATCATTGCACTGGTAACAGTGCCCGTATCGCCAGTAGTTACTACCGTGCCGCTGACATCAGGCAGCGTGATGGTGCGGTCCCCTGTAGGGTCTACCACTGTCAGTGTGGTCTCAAACGCATCCGCGGTGGCGCCTTCAAAAATCAGATTGGCACCATCAAGTGTCAAGTCGCCGGTCATGGTGTCGCCGGTGACGTTTACGTACTCACCGGCGGCAGAGCGCCATGCAGTACCGTCCCAAACTTTCAGGTTGTATGCGCCTCCGGTCGTATCAAGCCAGAACTCACCTACTGCGTTGCCGGTAGAGCCGCCGGATGCGGGCACAGCATTTGGCGCGGTAGTGCCAATATGAACCGGACCAGCCTTAACAAGATTGCCGGCGCTGTCCTTGAAAAACAGTCCGGGGCTGCCGGATTCGTAGTTGATTGCGACTTGGCCAGTGCTCAGCGCTGCGGGATCGGGGCGCTTATTTGCAGTGTCAGAACGCAGATGGCGAAGTGAGGTCATCCTGAATATCCCCTTGCGGGGAACGGACATTACCCCATCAGTTTAGTAAGTGCCGTTATCGGCATCGTCCCATTTCATATCGCCGTCAGTATTGCTTGCCTTGGTCAGAATTTGCCCGGATGCACCACCGGCAGGCACAGGTTCGCCGGTCTCGCCTTGAACGCCGACATCCTCGATGATCAGTTCGACAGTTGTATCAGCCATAGTCAGAACGTGCCGTTGTCTAAGGTGCTAGTCCAACTGTAATCGCCGCTTGCGTCACTAAGTTTGTACAAATGCTGATCAGTCGTGCCACCGGCAGGCAGGTTGCCGCCTGGGCCGCCTTGCGTTCCGATGCTGGTCAACGTCACGGCAACCTCAGTCGGCGCAGTCAGCGTCAATGTATCAGGCACGCCTGATGCAAAAACAGCGGTGACCGTATCAGTGCCAGTGCTGGCAACTTGGATAACGTTACTCATTAGGTATTGCGCGAGTAGGTCAGCTCCACAGTTAGCTCGCCTTTCAACCAGTAATACCGTTCACCGCCTGAACTGGTAAGACTCAAGTCCCAGCCGTATTTGCCGGTTTCAAGGTTTACGGTTGTTGCCGGCAAGAGTTGAAGATCAAACACACCATTGGCCGCATCAACCATTGCGATTGAGAACGTCGTAATAAACGCTTCATCGAGATACCCTTTGACATCCGCATCAATCACATAACCCGCAAGGTTGATCGGGTTTGATGCTGAATCGCGCACCGTAATGCGGATCTTAAACGTAGAGTTCTGCAGAACTCGGATGTTGTACGTTGCGGGGTAAATCATGATCAGTAGGTCCCGTCGTCAAGATCCGAAGTCAGAGCCACGGTGCCAGTAGCGTCGGGCAGCGTGATGGTGCGGTCGGCTGTTGGATCTGTCACAGCAAGCGTTGTTTCGGATGCGTCTGCCGTAGCTCCTTCAAAAACAAGGCTACCTGTGGTTCCAACCAGAAGTTCGCCTGTTATCGTGCCGCCAGCTTTAGGCAGTGCTGCATTTGCCAAGTCGTAAGCAGCCTTGACCGCAGTGCTGCTTGCAATTGTCGTTGAGCTGGTAGTGCTGGTGCTATCGCTGACCTTGCTTTGCAGGCTGGCTGGTGTTACAGCACGCGCCGCGTCAGTGCCAGTCTGGGTTTCAGCGTTGGTAGCAAGCTCCAGCAAGCCTTGAACGCTGGTGCTACCAATTGGTGTTGCGTTGGTCCAGCTGCTGCCGTTCCAGATCTTGACGCCGTTAGGAGTCAAGTTGGTATCGAGCCAGACTTCACCAGTGCTGTTGCCACTACTGCCGCCAGCAGGTGGGCTGGCATTTGGTGCGGTCGTGCCGACATGCACGGGACCGATTTTGAAGATTGACGCTCCGGTGGAATCCTTGAAAAACAGGCCAGGAGACGTGGCATTGGTGTTGAGCGCGATCTGCCCGTCAGCAATCGCAGTGGTAGGGCGTTTGTGCGCCGTACTGCTTCGGATGTGCTTGTGGGTAGACGCCATTCCCTTAGCTCCGCAAGGACGGGATTACAAAAGCAGTCTAATACTCACCGTCATCGAGCACTACGTCGTAGGTTTCAAAGACGTAGGTGAAATCACGCCAAGCGGTGTAGTAGTTGGTGCCTTGGATCTTGAGCAGCACATCACCAGGCCGTCCGCCGATTGGGACGTTCTCGGCGCTGTAAACAAAAGATTCGGTTCTGTGTGACATCAGTAACTGCCATCATCGACCACGCCAATGGACATTGCACCAGTGGTGTTATCAACAAGTACCTCGGCGGATTCCAAAACAATGCCGCGCGTTACGGTGCTGGCAATTTGAACGCGACCCCAAAGCAGCTCCAGTGCATCACGGACATCCGCCACGCCAGACATATTCGGCGTGAAGTACGTGCCATCGCTGAGAATGTCGTAATCGTTAAAGGTGCCGCTTGCGCCAGAGACGACAGCAACCTTGGTCCAGTTAGAACCTGTGCCTTGGCTCAACACCCAGTCACCAACTGCAAGGCTGGCAGCAGGTGCTGGTGTTGTTCCAGTGCCAGCCGTGGTGACAGCGAGGTAAACACCGTTGTTTTGGCTGTTTGGTGCGCTAAGCGCTTGGCCGATTGTTAGGCCAGCTTCGGTGCCGTATTCGTTCAGGCTGACGACGGTATTTGTGCTTGCGTCGTATGTACCACCAAAGCGCAAGTTGAGTTGTGTCGGGCTGCCATAACCGACCAGCAGCCAATAACCGTTAGGTGTTGGACTGACCGTACCGACCCAGATGTATGCAGAGCGATCGGATGGGTTGATCCACCACTGGCCGGCAAACTCAGGTGTTGGCGCAGTTTCGCTGACTTGGGCAATGCCGTAATCAGCGAGCTGTTCTGCGGTAACACTGTTGGCAGCAAGGAAGCCGGAGCCGAATGTGCCAGTGGTGATCTTGCTGGCATCAAGCTCTGGAATATCGTCCGCTTCAAGCGCTTGCGTCGCAGTGACGTGACCTTGCGCGTCAAACGTAATTTTGGTTGCAGTACCAGCAGTAATACTGTTGCTGTGGTTAAGGATGCCACCGGCATCAACACCAAGCCCACTGCCAGGCTGGACAACGCCGATGCTGCCGGCAGTTGCTACTGGGACATCTGCTGCGACAATTTGCCGACCGCCGGTAATTAAACCATTGGCGTCGTACTGAACGATGTGGTGATTGGTAGCTTCTGGGGTAACAGTATTGTCTATTGCAATAGTGTTGCCGGTCATTACTAGACCGTTCCCGTTAACTACAACACCGCCTTTTGAGTTGCTTGCAGCCGTGGGTAGGTCGGCGCCATCAATAGTTCGATAAGAAACAGCGCCGGCTGCGCCAGTGGGGCCAGCAAGGAACTGGGCAGCAGCAGTAGTGTTGTCAAAACTGGTGCTAATAGTTACTTCATCAGCGCTTTGCGTGATTTGTGTATTGACGATTCCAGAGTTGTCACTGACGATGGAGTTTACAGAGCCAGCTGCTTTTACCTCGGCCCATGCTGATCCATTCCAGCAATAGAGTTTATTGTTGGTGGTATTTAGCGCAAATTGTCCATTAAACGTACCGCTGGCAGGTAAAGCTGTTACTAGATCAACCGTTGATCCATTGGCAAGTTTGATTGCCGTGACAGCTTGCGTTCCAAGCTGGTCCGCAGTAACTGTGCTGAGTGTGGAAAGATCACCTAGCCCTAGCGCTGTGCGTTGGGTTGCTGCGTCAGCTCCAGCTAGAACTGCGCGGCCTGCTGCTGTACAAGGGATCTCCTCAACAACACCCGAACCCGTGGAACCCCGACCCAAAAGTTTGTCAGAAGCGCTTACATTTTGAATTTTTGCGTAGGTAATACTCTGATCGTTTATCTTGTCCGTTGTAACAGCATTATTTGAGATTGTTGCCGGAACTTCTGCAGTGCCAGAACCTGTAATATCACCTGTCAAGGTGATGGTCTGGTCGCCAGTGTTAGTGCCGCTGGAATCGCCGGAATGTGTGCCGGAAAATGTTCCATTTTGAGTGGCGAGCGTGCCAAGGCCAAGGGTTGCCCGTTGTGCAGCGGCATCGGCATCATCCAGCAATGCACGGCCTGCTGCCGTACATGCGATTTCCTCGATGCTGCCAGCACCGGCAGATACTCGACCCAGCAGTTTGTCTGTGCCACTGACTTGCTGGACTTTTTCGTAGGTGACTGCGTTGTTCTGAATCTTTGGTGTAGTTACAGCATCAGCTCCGATGGCGGCAGCATCAACTGACGCAGCTTGGTACTTTGCAGTGCTGATAGATGCGTCGGCAAGTTTTGCCTCGGTGATCGCTCCATCTGCAAAAGCAGCTGTTTCTAGTGAACTAACCTTTGCGGTTGTTACGGCTCCATCGTCTAGCTGTTGAGAGCCGACTGCGCCTTCCGCGATACCTTCTCTAGGGATGACAACTTGGGAATAGCCCCCGCCGTCGTAAATTTTTAGGTTGCCTGTGGCTGTATTGAAAAAACCGCGCCCTTGAAAATGGTCGCTAGTTGGCTCGGACCCCTGAACAGCGACCGAGCTGTCGTCTGCCATATTGACAGCAGCGATCGCGCCAGAGCCGATTGCCGCATTACCTAGTTTTGTGGTGCTTTCTTGATCTAGCTTGCTTAGGTCGATGGACGATGCGTCGACCAAATCCAAGCCAGCATCAACCAGATCCTTGACTGTGACCTTTTTGGTCTGACTGGCTGAGATGTCTGCCACTGGCAGCGCATCGTTGGCTGCCACGCTGGTCTTGGGCAGAGCCGTTAGTTGGGTAATCCGCTGGTCTGCCAAAACCGGACTCCTGCTTGTACTGGTACTTGCCTCTAGTTTAGTCTTCGGTTTCGGTTAGCAGGAAGTCCAGTGACTGCTCCAGCTCAATGCGATCGTCGTCTTCCTTAAGGACGTAACCGGCTGGTTCGCCGATCAGCAAGCGTATTTCACCTGTGGTCACAAAGTCGATTGTGCAGGTAATGGCGTTGTCTGTGTTTACCGTGACGCCGGTCCTAGTTATAGTCGCCTGCATTTCATAGAAAACACTGTCAATGTCAGGGTTTAACTGTTCGTCGGTTAAGTACAGCGCTAGGTCAAACTCGCTACCGACATCAACGCGCTGCAGCAGCTGCAGCATCAGCAGAGGTGTTTCTTTGATGCCAGTCGTAGTGTAATCAAAAAAGCAGTCGATGCTGCCGTTGCCACTGATCAAGCCGGCGCTGTATTGCTTGCGAAATTTGTCGCTAAGTGTTGTTGCGTCAATTGTTTCGCGGTCTGTATTAAGGGTGTATCCAGTGACGTTACCCAAGATGTTTGCACGCGCGTCGGCAACACTGACATCAACAGCGAGTGGCGCACCATCAAAGTCTGTGAGCGTATATTCTGCGCTGCGTTCATTGTTAATGGCATTCTCAAAAGTGCTGAAAAAGCGCAAACCGCCTACAGCATTGACATGTACGTAGGCGCTAAGGCTTTGCTCGACCGCTTCAGACGACCAAGCCTCAGGTGCAAAGCACACTAAGCCGCGAGCATCTTCAGTTGTTAGGGTAATCCGATCGCCAGTTAAAAGATTATCGGCCGCCCCGTCAAAGCTGAGTCTGTTTAAGACAGTGTTTACATCTGCAGGCTCAATCTGATCCGACAAAGAGGCGTATGGGGTAACGCTTCCGCGCTTAAGCCTGATATTGCCGTACTGACCTAAAAATACGGCCATTAGGCGATCACCTCGCTAAAATCACCGTCCATTGTGAACTGAATAGGCACCACGCTCAACTCACCTGTGCTGACACTGACCTGGGCATTTGTGATGTAAGCGTAAAACTTGATGTCATCGGAACCGCCGCCGCCTACATTCAATTCAAGGAAAACGCGATCAGCCTCGGTGATTGCGCCGCCTTTCATGATTCGCGCCAGCAGTGCTGTGAATTGAGTGAAACTCGCTGCTTCGCCAGATTGCAGGCGGTAGTACATCAAAGTGGCGCTACCTGTTGCACCTTTGGTGCCAGGTGTAAAGGTATTAACGGCGCTGTCGATCGTGTTGGTGCTAAGCAGCTCCACCGTGGTGTCCAGCGACCAATCGCGGATTTTGGCCACAGGCTTGTTTGCGTAAACCAGCGATCCGCTACGTCCGGTGTAAAAAGCCACTGCCCCGTACCTACAGGTTTAGGAACATTCTAGGCAACCGCCACAAGTGTTACTTGGACGTTGCTCAGTCCGCGATACACCGACTGCACACGCGGTTCAGACTCGTAACGCCAAAGCGTTCCGGGTGGTGCGTCGATGTTGCCGCGTGAACCGCTCCAGCCGGCAAATACACTAGCCGGCAGCGTAAATGTACGTAGTGTGCCGTACTGACTGTTGTAGTCCGTCAAGAAGGATTGGGCGCTGCTGTCGGCGATATTGACGTAGCCAAGCACCAACTTGGCGCCAACGCGGCGAGATCCGTACAAAATCCGCACTTCCGCGCCGGACTGGCTGTCAAAACGTTTGATCGGCCAGTCGCCGGAGCTGTACTCGCGACTTGCGGGTTTGATGTCTGGAAAAGCCATTACTCAAGCACCCGGAAGCGAGATTCAGTCAAAACGTCCTCTGCCACAATGCTACCGCCGCTGCTGTTGACAGGAACATGCACGGCGCTGACATTGACGAGCCCATCCTCGTCAAGAGTGAGCTGCTCGACTTGGTACAGCCCTTTGCTAACAGTTTCGCTCAAAAGCGTGAACAGCGTTCCACGGAGGCGGCTGTCAGTGACGCGATTGTTTGAGATGCGTACAGATTGCTCTCGAATGGCACCCGTAGACGGGTAGTACACCAGTGCGTTGTAGGTGCCATTGCTGATAGAGCTGACGCTGACTAGCGTGCCAGCGTCGGTGATGACACCATTGCTTGCGGCGCTGTATGTGGTCGCAGCGGTGATTACGCGGATATACGACCCAGGTTGGATGCCTAAGGCGTCTGGCACTGTTTTGAAGCTGACCGTATGAGTGACACGGCGGCGGACGCTAAGCAGGAACCGCGCAGTTTTTAGCGCTTGTGCTCGGTTGGTGCAGAACTCTGTAAGGTCAAACGCTTGTTGCGTGGTGGCGCGGCTGCCTTCTGGGATGTCCGCCCAATCCACAAGCGCTGATGCTTGCGATGGGAGGTCGTTTTCAACCGTGACGCGCCAGCTGACCAATGCGCGGAAATTAGATCGTTGAGCAGCGTCGATGTACTGCACCTGCAAGCTGTCGGCGATAATGTTGCCGGCCGTGAAGATCTGCTCAACAGCGATAGGGTTAGTTGCAATCCTGTAGCTGCTGTCATAAGGCAGCGCGGGCATCATGCCAAACCGGCCATTTTTGATGGTGAAATTACACAGCTGCAGCGCTGCGTTGTCGTAAAGGAACGAGCGGAAGCTTTCGCTGTCCTCAATCACGCCGTCGTAGAAAAGTTTGTTGGCCCGCTGAAATAGAGCCGCAGTTCGCAGTGCATCAACGTCGATCAGTTCAGCCGGCACCACATTGCCTAGGCCTTGGCTTTTGCTGGTGAGCAGGTAGTAGACCAGATCGGCAAACAAGTTGCTGGGATTTGTATTTCGCTCAATCAGCCTGTACACAGAAATACCGGATGGCACCCACATGCGCAGCTGATTGATTGCATTGATTTGCCCGCTTGACTTAACCGATAAACCTGCTGTACTCATCCGGTAATACTGGGGTGTTGTTTCATTGCCAATGAACTCATTGACGTAGACAATTTCATGCTCTGGGCCGCTTTCGTTTGATTTCTGCAGTTCGGAATAGAAGCTGCAATCAGCAACCTGTGATTGTTCTTCAAATACACGCTCACCCGAGGCAATAGTTACTTCACCAGGCGTCGATACAGCCGTTACTTGAAACTCCATGTACACCTCGCTGTATCCGCCGCGTGCAGCAAACACGTTTGTGGTGGGTGTGGCTTGCGTATCTCGAAACTTGTCGCCTGTGTTCCAAGTGCCAGTGTGGCCGGTGACAGTAATGCTCTGCAGCACCCACTTATATCGTGAACTCCAAGTATTGAAAAATCCGGTGCCTGCACTTGCATCGGATTTCACTTTTATGGTCATCGTTACCGACTTGTCGGCACCTGCGGCAACAGTCGTCGAAAACTCTTTTTCTTGCTCAATAACGTCCCAAGGGTGGTTGCCTACTTTTTGGCTGTAATACGCTTGAATACCAAAATCCTCGCCTCCATTGGGGTTGGTTGTGTCAGTGTCCATCGTGACAAACGACACTGACGTTGGTCCAGCTGTTGGCGCGATTGTAGTATCCACCTGCGGAGGATCAGTAAACATCTCTTCGTTGAAAATGATGTTTCCAACTGCCACCTCGCCGCCACTTGTTGTGATGCGGAAATTACCGTAAGAGTTGCTGTATGTTTTACCAAAGACGTTTTGGCTTTGCGCATTAAGCCGCACCAGTGCGATTGATTTATCGTAGTTATTTGCGATGTCTGTGCCTGTAACGGGGATAACGCGGTACTCGTAAAAGCGTTTAATGGAAGGCTTAATTCTGAGCCAGTTGTATTGATCGATAGGCGCAGTGCCGGTCACGCAGAATGTAACAGGTATGCGCACCCAAGGATTGACGCCTTTTCCGTATTCATTTACAGGGCGCACCAGCACCGCAAAACAGCTTGTACGCTCGAAATACTTATCCATTCGCGGCGTTGTAAGCGTAATATCACGTTTGTCGAAGCGATACAACCTGCCAGGAGATGGGATTGCGTTGAAGTTGCAAAGCCCGGAAGCTTTATTCCAGACATTTGATCTAATGCCGAACTCAATGGCGTCGATGTCACGACGCACAGGTCGAATAGTTGCTTGGTGAAATTGACACAGCGTATGGAAAGCAGATCCGCAATGTTTTTGCGGATTAAAACCGCCATTGACATAAGGAGGTGTACTGTCTGGTCCGTCGTAACCACCTAGCGGTGTACGAACAGTTTTGTGACCAGCAAGTCCAACTGTTGCAGTATCAAGTGTGGCTACGCATTCCAGCGTGATGAACTGATCTGTGCCGGGTTTCCACAGTTCTAGGCTGCGCTTTTTGACAACCCATACAGATGCGTTGATGATCCAGCGGGAGCCGACAGTTAGAAGCGAGTCTGCCCTTGTGCGCCAGGCAATTGACGAGCTTTTGAGATCTTTGAGGTCTGTTGCGGTTTTGTATCCGTCGTAAGTAAAGTCCGATTGTTGGAAGTCTTTCCAGTTTTGCCCGTTAATTTCAAAAACAATTCGATCGCCGCCGGCAATGTTGACGATGGTACGGTCTGGGATGGCGCCACCGGGGACACCGCCAACGACTGTGCGGTTGTGAGCAACAAGTCCCATGCGGCGAGAGTATTCGCGTCCCACGCCGGGTTGGCCTTGTTGACCGTTTGTTGCTTGAATTGTGTCAGCTTTGCCGCCTGCAATCTTGCGGCGTTTTGCGCGAATTTCTAAGCGTTCTTCTTTTGCATCTTTGCCTTCAATCGAAGAAAATGGTGCGCTAATAATTTCCCAGTTGAAGCGGTATGCAGTGCCATTGTGGATTGGATTGCTGGTGCCAAACTGCACTTGCCCCGATGGGTTGTACACCATCGAAAAGCCAGTGCTGAATTCGCCGTCCTCGGTTGGAGCAAGAAATACTTGGTTGCCTAAGATGGCATCTTCAGTTCCAGCGATGCGGTTGGTTGGACGGTTGTTGCCGGCGCTAGAAGCCCAATAAAGAGCGAAATCCTTTTCGCCCAATGCGCTTAGTGCTGTGGTGCCAATGCGCACACCGCCAAGTTCGGGTGTATCGACGCCGTATTCACCAGCAACATAAACGCCCTCGTAGCGCTGAAAGTTGCCGTAGCTGAACATCCGGCTCCACACCAAGGCAGGCGCAAGGATCAATCCGCCGGTTACGCTGCCATCTTCGCCGGTGCCGCGCTTGCCGAATGGGATCGGGATGGGCTGCCCGTATTCAGCAAGGCTGCTGACGTTATCGAAGCTGGTGGTTTGGTTGAAACGTGTAGGGCCGATTTGATCGGCGAGTTTCTTGCCCTTGATCTTGGCCGGTGTTTCAAGCGCTGGTGCCTTGGGTGCCAGCAGCACACTGGCGGCGGTCAGCGCTAGACCGATGACCAAGTTGACGACGATCGCTGTAACCGGATCGTTTTGGATATCTGGAATATGCGCATACTCTGCCGGCCTGATGCGTGCCTGCAGTTGTGCGTGACGGACAAACTCGCGGTATTCCTGTTCAGTGCAGCCCAGCGCTTCAATCAGCGCGATTTCATACGGTAGGAGCGGCGGATCGTAAGGGCGTGCGCCGGTTTCCAGTCCACTGCTTGCGTTTGCTGGTTGATGTACAGGATCCCGGTCTGCCA
>BB_Man_B_Liq_inBBDRAFT_1000114_pt1 | contig 13476 bp, 18 predicted proteins | sample BBManParaguerPR_4_FD_10244 | JGI IMG/M metagenome (IMG submission 10244) | reverse complement strand
TGTACGGGAAAAACACAACCGCGTCTTTGCCGGTTACATCTTCGACCATTTTATAAACGAAGCCATAGGCCAATTCACCGATTGACTGCGTGCGCGATGGAACCACTGCGCGACGTGACGTCCCGAAAACCATCAGCGCGATGATTGCGACGACAGCCAGCGCCAGCCATAGGGTCACGTTCGTGATTGTGTACCATTCCACCGGACCATTGCCAAACAACGGCTTGACGATGAATTGGTCCATTGGGTGAAAGACCAAACTGCTTTCTGTTGCTGTGTGCGCTTCGCTTGCCACGGTCACGTCCTCTTGTCATGTTTCGCCGCATCGGCGGCCAAATTNTCACGCTGCAGATTTGCCGCCGATCGCATCATTGTTTTGATGCCAGCAACAAAGCCCAGCAAAGTAAATATCAACATCAGCCAGGGCAGCGTTCCAAACAAATGGTCCAACCCGTAACCGATCCCGAACCCGATCCCAATGCCTGCGACCAGCTCGGTCACCATCTGCCACCCAACCTGAGCCGCGGAATAGTGTTCGTCCCCACGTTTGCCATCTGACTGCGCCGCTTTCGCTGCGTTGATCTTATCCTCTAACGATTTCAACGTGTCAGAGTTGTTCGGATCCGCCATCTGGCCCCCCTAGGACTGTTGGTCTGTGTGATACTGTCCAATCCCCCCTGAGTCAACGACAGTTTCGCCGCACCAAATTACAATTTAAATTATTGTAAATATTATATTATTTTAATTGTCAGATTCCGCTTTGTAATTGCAATGCACAGGATTTGCGTCAAAAACGTCGAAAACCGATATTCAACCAATCGGTTGATTATTCCCCTGCGTCCGTCTAACTAGAACGGGGATAATTTAAGGACCGCAGGATGGACACGCAGCTTGATATCGTCTTTGCCGCACTGGCGGATCCGACGCGGCGCAGCATTTTGATGATGCTGCTAGAAGATGACATGGCCGTCACGGATGTGGCAGAACCATTCGAAATTTCCCTGGCAGCCATTTCGAAACATTTAACCATCCTGACCAACGCAGGCCTGATTTCCCAGGAAAAGCGGGGGCGGGTAAAGTGGTGCAAACTGGAACCCGCCGCTTTGCGACCTGCATCGGTCTGGATGCAAAGCTTTGGCCAGTTTGGCGAAATGGATCTGGATGCCTTTGAACAATTCCTGTCACATACCTTGGATGCGGACCATGCTGGAACGTAAATTACTCCGCACCTGAATCAGGCCCGTGGCCCAGCGCCGTGCCGCTTTCCCCATGCTTTCAAATGACGCACCATGGCGTGCACCTTGGGTGTGCGGTGCAAATCGACATGTGTGACGCACCAAATCGGTGATGTCCATTCGGTTGGATTTGTCATAACTGTCACAAACCCATCCTGTTTTGCCTGCTCTGACGGTAAAAATCCCAAACCTAACCCGGCCTTAACCGCTTGACGCACGGATTGTGTATCTGCGCATTTCAATGCCAGCGTGATATCGGGGAATGTATCATACAGCCATTTATAATGTGGCGCCCGCGATTGGCTGTCGAACCCAATGATGCGATGATTGATCAAATCCGCCAATGTATTCGGTGTCCCGAATTGATCCAGATACCGCGGATGCCCGACCAATTCGAATTGAATATCGAACAAACGTTGCACGATGTTATCTGGATCTTGATTTTCACGGCCCGCACGAATGGCAACATGGGCCTCGCCATAGGCCAAACGAAACACACGTTCATCTGTCAGATAGGTCAAATTAATCAGTGGATATTTTTGCTGAAACGCGCCCAACACCGGCATCAAATCCGGTGTCAGATCCGCAAGCGAGGTTAAAACAATATCACCGCTGACTTGATCCCCCTGTCCGACCAATCGGCTGGTCAACTGCTGGAATTGATCTTCGGTGGCTTGGGCCACTTGCATGACATCCAAACCCGCATCTGTGGGCGTGTACCCACGGGCATGCCGCTGAAACAGCTTGACCTTTAACCGCCGCTCCAGTGAATCGATGTGGCGGATCACAGTGGAATGATGCACGCCCAACACCTCGGCTGCGGCACTGACCGTTCCCAATCGCGCCACATGAAACGCGGTTTTGAATTCATCCCAATTCTGCATTGAACCCTAATCTTGATCCCGATAGGCCAGCCAGTCTGGCCGAATGACCCTGTTTTATCCCTGTCGCGTTGACTCTGCCAGAAAAAACCTGTAATTCCACCCCAAGTTTCCGGGAGTCGTCTAACTTCCGGTCCTTGTCCAATACAAGGATCGCCCCCTGTCAGCGAGGTTTCGCCCACAGGGGCCTTCGTTTTTTGGGCGCTGTGATTATATGATGGCCGTAGTAACAAAGGAGCCGCGACATGTTTGAAAATCTGTCCGAACGCCTGTCTGGTGTCTTTGACCGGCTAACAAAACAGGGCGCCCTGTCCGAAGACGATGTTAAAACCGCCCTACGCGAAGTGCGCGTCGCCCTGCTTGAGGCAGACGTATCCCTGCCCGTGGCACGCGATTTCGTCAAAGCGGTGCAAGCCAAAGCAACAGGCCAAGCTGTCACCAAATCCGTCACCCCCGGCCAACAGGTGGTCAAAATCGTCCACGACGAATTGATCCAAGTCCTATCCGGTGCCGAAGATCCCGGCAAATTGAAAATCGACAACGCACCTGCGCCGATTCTGATGGTGGGTTTGCAAGGCTCGGGTAAAACGACCACCACCGCGAAACTGGCCAAACGCCTTAAGGAACGGGATGGCAAACGCGTGCTCATGGCATCTTTGGACGTCAACCGCCCCGCCGCGATGGAACAGCTGCAAATCCTGGGCGCCCAAATCGGCGTCGATACCCTGCCCATCGTCAAAGGCGAGGACCCCGTAGCCATCGCCAAACGCGCCAAAACGCAGGCCTCTTTGGGCGGCTATGATGTCTATATGTTGGACACCGCGGGCCGTTTGCACATCGATCAAGAATTGATCGCACAGGCCGCCGCCGTACGCGACGTCGTCACCCCACGGGAAACCCTGTTGGTGGTTGACGGCCTGACCGGTCAGGATGCGGTCAATGTGGCCACCGAATTTGACGATAAAATCGGCGTATCCGGCGTGGTCCTGACCCGTATGGACGGTGACGGTCGCGGTGGCGCGGCCTTGTCAATGCGGGCTGTCACCGGCAAACCCATCCGCTTCGTCGGCCTTGGCGAAAAAATGGATGCGCTGGAAACCTTTGAACCGGACCGTATCGCGGGCCGCATCCTTGGTATGGGCGACATCGTGGCCCTCGTCGAAAAGGCACAGGAAACGATCGAGGCCGAACAGGCCGAACGCATGATGAAACGGTTCCAAAAGGGCCAATTCAACATGAACGACCTGCGCATGCAATTGGAACAGATGATGAAAATGGGCGGCATGGAATCAATCATGTCCATGATGCCCGGCATGGGCAAAATGGCCAAACAGGCGGCTGAATCCGGCATGGATGACACCATCTTCAAACGTCAAATCGCGCTGATCAATTCCATGACCAAACGCGAACGCGCCAATCCCCAAATCCTGCAGGCCAGCCGCAAGAAACGCATCGCAGCCGGCGCAGGGCTTGAGGTCAGCGAATTAAACAAATTACTTAAAATGCACCGCCAAATGGCGGACATGATGAAAAAAATGGGCAAAATGGGCAAAGGCGGTATGCTAAAACAAGCCATGCGCGGCATGTTCGGCAAAGGCGGCATGCCCAAAATGCCGGCGGGCATGGACCCATCCCAAATGGACCCCGCCGCAATGGAAGCAGCCGCCAAACAACTGGGCATGGGCGGCAAATTGCCTGGACTTGGCGGCGGAATGGGTCTGCCTTCAGGCCTCAGCGGGTTCGGGAAAAAGAAATAATGCTTTCATTTTTGCCACAAATACTCCAGCCGGAGGCTCCGACAGTGCAACCCTCACAGGGGGGCATTACCTAACATGCCCCTCACCAACGCCCCTGTTTTGCACTCCGAAAACTTGATCCTGCGCGGCCCTGAAAAACGCGACGCAGAACCCGTGATTGCATTTTTACTCGATCAAGAACGCTCCAACGGTTTCGGCTCCTCTCCGAACCGCGGCGATGCATGGCGTTGGTTCACTCTGAACGTTGGCCATTGGCATTGGCATGGCTACGGGTATTTCACCATCGAAACGAAACAGGGCGATATCGCGGGCATCAGCGGCATCTGGAATCCCGAAGGCTGGCCAGAACCCGAGGTCGGTTGGGTCGTCTTTGACGGGTTCGAAGGCCGCTCCATCGCCTATGAGGCTGCGACGCGGGCACGCCGCTGGGCGTATGAGGCCTTAGGCTTTACAACCCTGACATCGAACATTGTCCCTGGAAACACACGCTCGATCAAATTGGCCGAACGCATGGGCGCCACATTTGAACGCAGCTACACGAACGTCCACATGGGCGAAGATCATCTTTACCGCCACCCCCCCGCATCCGAGGTGTTGGCATGATCAGACAATACACCGATATAGTACCCACGCAATATCGTCGTCGATTTTTGGGGAGTTTTGACACATGACCGACGTAGTAACCCGCGCCGCAGAAGTCCTGAAAACACACCGTCAAAGCATCGACCGCCTTGATGCAATCCTCGTCTATACTTTGGGTGAGCGTTTTAAACATACTCAGGCCGTTGGGAAACTAAAGGCCGAACACGAACTTCCCCCGTCTGATCCTGCGCGTGAAGAACGCCAGATCGCACGGCTAGAAGCCCTTGCAGCCGAGGCCGATCTCGACCCCGAGTTTGCTAAGAAATTTCTGAATTTCATCATTCAGGAAGTCATCCAACACCATAAACAACACCAATCTTAGGGGTCCGCCCCTATCCGCCATTCATAAGGAGAACAAACAATGGCTATGAAAATCCGCTTGGCCCGTGGTGGCTCAAAAAAACGCCCATTCTACCGTATTGTAGCAGCTGACAGCCGCATGCCACGCGATGGCCGTTACGTCGAAAAACTGGGCACATATAACCCATTGCTGGCCAAAGACGACGAAAATCGCGTTGTCATGAACGTAGAGCGCATCCAATACTGGATGGGCCAAGGCGCACAGCTAACAGACCGCGTTTCTCGCTTCCTTGAGGCCGCAGGCGTGATCGAAAAGAAATCACGCAACAACCCCAAGAAAGCCGTACCAGGCAAGAAAATGCAAGACCGCGCAGAAGAGAAAGCCGCCAAAGCCGCAGAAGCAGCCGAATCAGCAGCAGAAGAATAAGCACAGCTGTCCCGCGGGCCCTCTCCGCGGGACATACCTCCACAGGGAATTTGCATGTTCGGTCCCATTCGCCTCTTCTTCGTGATCTGCTTTGTCGGATTTGGACTGTACCTGGGCATAAAAGTAGAACACGCACGCCTGTCCCCAGGTATTGACACAATTTGNAAGTCCCCCAATCTTAGGTCTGAACTCTCTCAGCAAGAGCAGCAGATTTTATGTAAATAGGTTCCAGCCATGTCCCAAGAACTCATCTGTGTCGGCGCAATCGCGGGTGCCTTTGGCGTAAAAGGCGAAGTCCGCCTCAAAAGCTACACGACCAATCCAACCGATATCGAAAACTATGCCCCCTTTCAAACCCAGGACGGCACAATGGAATTCGACATCGTTTTGACAGGCCAGATCAAAAAGGCCCTGACAGCCCGAATGACAGGCATCATCACCAAAGAGGACGCAGACGCCCTAAAGGGAACCGAACTTTATGTCCCGAAATCACGCCTGCCCCAATTGCCCGACGACGAATATTACTATTCCGATCTGGTGGGCATAACTGTTCAGGATACCGGCGGCACCGTCTTGGGCAGCGTACGCAGCGTTCAAAACCACGGCGCTACCGACTTGTTGGAAATTTCCGTTCCCAATGCAACGGCAACCGTGTTACTGCCCTTTACCAAACAATGCGTGCCGACCGTTGACATGGCCCAACGCATCATCGTCGCTGACCCACCCGAGGGGTTGTTCTAACCCGGAGGGCTTCTAGCCCTGGCAGGTCAAATCGGGCCACTAATTTACGCCCAACAGGGACATTGACAATGACAAATACGCCGAAATCTTATGGTCGCAAATCCATTTCTGCAACACTTCAGCCGCGTGACCTGATGACCCCGACCCCGCGCTTGGCTGGCGTCTGGACGGCACAAATCATAACACTCTTTCCCGGCGCATTTCCGGGCGTCCTTGGCACCAGCCTAACGGGCCGCGCGCTGGACCAGGGTAAATGGCAACTCGAAACAATCGACCTGCGTGATTTTGGCCTCACCAAACATAAAAATGTCGATGATACCCCCGCCGGCGGTGGTGCAGGCATGGTTTTGCGCGCCGACGTAGTGGGTCCTGCCATCGAACAGGCCATCGCAAAATCGCCCCCCAACACGCCGTTGCTATACCTATCCCCCCGCGGCACGCCCTTTACCCAGGAAACCGCGCGACGCTGGTCTCAGGGTCCCGGGGTCATCCTCTTGTGCGGCCGTTTCGAAGGTGTCGACCAACGCGTCCTGGACCATTACAACATACAAGAGGTCTCGCTCGGGGATTTCGTCCTGACAGGCGGCGAAATCGCGGCCCAAGCCATGATAGACGCTACAATCCGCCTACGACCCGGCGTACTCGGAAATGCCGCCTCCACCCTCGAAGAAAGCCATTCAAACGGGCTCCTCGAACATCCTCAATATACCCGCCCTCCGATCTGGCAGGGTCGCCACATTCCCGATGTCATCATGTCTGGCCACCATGAAAACATCGAAAAATGGCGCACAGAACAATCCAAATCACTTACGCAGCAACGCCGCCCGGATCTGTGGGAAAAATACACAAAAAGATAACATTTTTTGTCGCGAAATATCCTGGGGTGAATGCGCCCCGCGCAGAGGGGCAAAGCCCCTTGCTTTTCCTACAACGACTCACTATACACCGCCCATGGTTTTAGACGGTGATCCGTCTCTTTTTTATGGTCTGTGACTTCGGCAGGCTTTTGATAAAACTGACCACAGCAATGACGACCTGATCCTCTGGCGGGCTTATTTTTATAGGGACCCGATCGAAGACCAAGAGTTCTGAGGCCGCGCAACAACTTTGTGGACAAAACCACAAGCAATAAGGAGACTTGCGATGGACTTGATCGCACAGCTAGAGGCGGAACAAATCGCCGCATTGGGAAAAGAAATCCCAGATTTCAAAGCGGGTGACACCATCCGCGTCGGATACAAAGTAACCGAAGGGACACGCACACGTGTTCAGAACTACGAAGGCGTCTGCATCAGCCGTAAAAACGGCGCGGGCATCGCGGGTTCATTCACTGTTCGCAAAATTTCATTCGGCGAAGGCGTGGAACGTGTGTTCCCCTTGTATTCTACAAACATCGACAGCATCACTGTTGTTCGTCGTGGCCGTGTACGTCGTGCGAAACTGTACTACCTACGTTCGCGCCGCGGTAAATCTGCACGTATTGCAGAGATGAACAACTACAAACCCAAAAACGACGCATAAGGACCGGACCGATGAAAGCAGACATCCATCCCGATTATCATTTTATCGACGTCAAATTGACAGACGGTACCATCATCAAAATGCGGTCCACTTGGGGCAAAGAAGGCGACACAATGGCGTTGGATATCGACCCATCTGCGCACCCTGCGTGGACCGGCGGTGGCACACGCCTGCTGGACCAAGGTGGCCGTGTTTCCAAATTCAAAAAGAAATACGAAGGCTTGGGATTCTAATCTCCGCACACCTGAATATTTGGTTAAGGGCTGTCTTTCTCGACGGCCCTTTTCGTTTGTACTGCACAAATTTGGGCCAAATGCTTTACCTTGCACCTGTTCGTCCCTAAGGTTTTTTCAGTTAGGAAAGACTCATTATGCACAACGCAGACCCCAAGCCATCGATTTGGGTACATGCTGCCGGATCCGATCACCATCGCGCGGCGCGGTATCTGTGTAACCGTATTTGGGGTACCACGGGCCATGTTTGCAGTTTATCGTCACACGACACCTGGCCTGAGGCTGTGGATCCCCCAAATTCCGCATGGGTGTTCCAAAACCACATCCACGATGCCCCCAGCCTCTGGCAAAACCTGCCCAACACGGCGAACCGGCTTAGCATCGTTTGGGTCGGCCCCCCAAAATTCAATGGCCTTGCGCGTCTGTCGGACCGCGATGGGCTGCACGTAATTTTGGCAAATATATCCCTGTCTGATATCCCGCAAAAACGGTTTGGCCTGTTTGATCCCCACAGCCTGCGGGTCATCCGGGATGCCTCCTTGATTTGCGTGGACACCCCCCAAGCCGCCGACCGCATTGCCCGGGCGTCTGCACCAACGGACCGTATCAGGGTTACGGGTCCTTTGCAGCGGGCCGTCTCTGTCCCGACGATTTTGGGAGACCCAACCGAATTTGACATGATCAAACAACGCCCCCGTTGGGGTGCGTTGAACGTATCTGCAGCCGAACTGGGATCGATTTTGGCGGCCCATCGCATTGTGCTGCGGTCAAATCATCGCATGCTGTTAATCCTTGCCCCAGACTCTGAGGCATTGGAACAAAGCTTTGCAGAACAAATAAAAGACATGGGTTTACGCGTCGCCCAGCGCAGCCTGGATCAATACCCCGATAATTCAACGGCCGTCTACCTGGCCGACGGCCCCGATGAATACGCCCGATGGATTGCATTATCGGGGGCGGTTTTTCTGGCAAATTCTCTGTCCCCCCAATGTCGCGGGATTGATCCCTATCCAGTGGCCGCTATGGGGGCTGCAATCATCTATGGGCCCCATATTTCCGATTACTTGCAGGATTATGGCGAATTGACCCAGTCCGGTGCCGCGCGGATCATTGGCGACAGTGACAGTTTGGCAACGGCTGTGATACAAACATCTAATCCCGCCTTGGCCGCCCAGATGGGGGTCGCCGCATGGGAATATACATCCGCAGGTGCCGAGGCAACGGACACCGTCATCGCAGCCATCATGGACCACCAAGAGGGATAAACAACCGTGCAAGCCCCAAAATTCTGGAACCAAAGGATCGGACTTTATGCCTGCCTGCTATGGCCTTTGGGCCGATTATATGCATGGGCCACGGCGCAGCGGGTCAAAAAAATGGATGCGACCGCGCCGCATATTCCCACCATCTGCATCGGAAATATAAACGTCGGGGGCACAGGTAAGACGCCCACAACCATCGCACTGGCGCAATATTTCATGGACCATAACATTGATGTGCATATTGTATCCCGCGGCTATGGGGCCAAAATCGGTGCGACTTTTTTGGTCGAACCGACCAAACACACGGCCGATCAAACCGGTGATGAACCCCTCATCATGGCGGCCTTTGTGAAAACATGGGTGACGCCTAAACGCGATGACGGGATCCACGCGGCCATGGCGGCAGGGGCCCAGGTTGTTTTGGTGGATGACGGTTTCCAAGACCCCAGCTTTGCCCGCACACTGTCGCTGGTGGTTGTGGATGGCAAACAGGGATTTGGAAACGGACTGTGCCTGCCTGCAGGGCCCTTGCGTGAACCTGTCAAATCGGGACTTGCCCGTGCCGATGCCGTTGTGATCCTTGGCAATGACCCGATCAACCCAGCACTGAAAACTAATCTTGGGCATTTTTCCAAACCCATCTTGCGGGGGGCCCTGCACCCCGTTGAAACGGGAATGGACTGGACCCAAGGCCGCTATCTGGCGTTTGCTGGGATCGGACAGCCCGAGAAATTCTATAAGACCCTGTCCGATTTGGGGGCCCAGATTGTCGAGACGGTGAATTTGGACGACCACCAACCCCTAACGCCCGCGCTGATCAAACGCCTAGCCCACCAAGCGCACGGCCTGGGCGCCGACCTGATCACAACGGAAAAGGACGCGGTCCGTCTGCCCAGAGAATATCAGGGGACAATCCCCTTTCTGCCCGTCCGTCTTGGGTTTGAAAACACCGATCAGCTGTCAGATGTTTTGGCCCCTGTTTTGGCATCGGCAACCAATCGGGAATTGTCCTGACCCAATTTCGGCGATGGTCGATCCAATTTCAATTCAGCGTCCGAAAAAACAAAGGGCGATCGCACCCCAGGAACCCCGTCAGGATCGATGCGCAGATTGCGTGCGATGACTTGGGGATCGTCAAACACCTCGTGTAATGTGTTGATCGGCCCTGCGGGAATCCCGTGATCTTCGCAGTGCTGCAACAGATCTGATTTTGTGAAATTCCGTGTTTTGTCCTGAATCAACGACCCCAAGATATCACGATGCGCAATACGGTCGGAATTGTGCAAATAATCCGGATCTGTTGCCAGATGATCCAACCCCAACACCGAACATAAACGCTGGAATTGGCCGTCGTTGCCTGTGGCGATTATGATATGCCCATCTAAACAGCCAAAGACCTGATAAGGCGTCAGATTGGGATGCAGATTGCCCGTCCGCTCTGGGGTTTGGCCGGTGGACAGATAGTTCATTGATTGGTTTGCCATCACGGACACGGCACAATCCAGCAATGCCATATCTATGTGTTGCCCCTTGCCAGTTGATTGGCGCTGATGCAGGGCTGCCAATATCGCGGTCGTGGAATATACGCCGGTAAAGACATCCGTAATCGCCACACCTGCGCGCTGAGGTTGGCCCTGTGGATCACCTGTGACCGACATGAACCCCGACATGCCCTGAATGATATAATCGTATCCTGCACGATGGGCATAAGGGCCAGTTTGACCAAACCCCGTAATCGAACAATAAATCAAACGCGGATTAATCGCGGACAGGCTGGCATAATCCAGATTATATTTGGCCAGACCGCCAACCTTGAAATTTTCGATGACAATATCCGCATTACGGATCAGATCGTGGACCTGCGCCCGCCCTTGGGGGGTGCGAAAATCAACCGTGATCGACGATTTGCCGCGATTGCAGCAATGAAAATACGCGGCAGAGCGTTCGCCGTCATGGTCAATAAACGGGGGCCCCCAGGCACGGGTATCGTCCCCTTGGGGGGCCTCGACCTTAATGACATCTGCGCCCAGATCAGACAGCGTTTGCCCAGCCCAAGGGCCGGCCAAGATCCGAGCAAGCTCGACGACCTTGATCCCCTTAAGCGGTGCAGACATTAGTTCGCCAACTGTTCGTCAAGCAGGGCCGACAATTCGTCATAGGACATGTTCGAATGTTTGACGCCGTTGATAATCAAGGTTGGGGTTGAATTCACCTCGTCACGGGTNACGTTATCACGATACCAACCGACCAATGCGCCCAATTTGTCACCGTCTTGCAAACAGGCCTGTATTTCATCGCTTTCCAAACCTGCCATGGCACCCAGTTTCGACAATTCGTTCACGACCGCCAAATCACTGCCGGCGCGGGCCCAGGTGTTGAGGTTGTCGAAAATCAAACCGGATACGCCAAAATACCGGTCGGGCCCAGCGCAGCGCGCGATCAGGGATGCCCACATGCCGTATTTATCAAAATACACCTCGCGGAACACGAATTTGATTTTGCCGGTGTCTATGTAATTCGCCTTAAGCTGTGGCATGACATCACTGTGAAACCGCTGACAATGCGGACAGGTAAAGGATGCATATTCGATCACTGTCACGGTTGCATCATCGGACCCCATGGTCATTTCGATCACGTCGGCCGCGGGTGTTTCGGCGTCTTGTGCCCACGAACCAGTCGCAGGCAGGGCCAAAATCACCGCAGAGAGAACGGCAACAACAGCACGGCGGGTGATATTAAGCATTTCGTTTCCTTTTCCATAAATGGTCATTTTTGCTTTGATAGAACGTTCTTGGCCAAACCTTCAAGGGCGCGTTTCAAATTTGCGTCACTGACCCCTTGTGTCATGGCATCTGAGGCCTGTGAAATGGCCGGATTGGGCGCCATGGGGGATTTGGGTTTGGGGGTAAATTCAGCCTGTCCTTCGGCAAATCCGGTGGGGGCCGTTTGGGTGACACGCACCTTGGATATGGCTTTGTAGCCATAGACCGCGTTGACCCGTGATCGGATGATATCCTTTTGCATTTCGATCATCGGCGCAAAGGCCCCAGTTGTCAGAACAGACAGGGTCGCCCCCAGCCCCGATTTTTGGTATTTCACGTCAATTGGTTTGCAATTTTGCGCCAAATCCGTGCCCACAATATCCGGCCAATGGGTCAGAATTTGCACATGTGCAAAACCGCGCGTTTCGCTGGCCTGACGGATTTGTGTTTCCATCAGCGATATAGCGCGTTTAAAACCATTGGATCGTCTGGGCTTGGGGTACATCTGGTCTCTCTTGCGTTTCCTGCTATCTTACTGTTTTGTCCGACCACCGCCAGTCAATTCTAGGTATAAAAGGGATCAATCTTGCGTGAAGCACCGAAATCTTTGGATCTGTTAGAGTGGTACGACCACCACGCGCGGAAAATGCCGTGGCGGGTCGGCCCGGCGCAGCGGCAATCGGGCGTCATACCAGACCCCTATCGCATCTGGTTGTCTGAGGTGATGTTGCAACAAACCACCGTTGCAGCTGTACGCGTCTACTTTACCCGATTTGTCAGCCTGTGGCCAACGGTAAATGATCTGGCACTGGCCGATGATGCGGATGTCATGGCGCAATGGGCGGGGTTGGGGTATTACGCACGGGCCCGCAATTTGTTGAAATGTGCCCGCGTTGTGCATCACGACCTGAACGGCGCGTTTCCAGATACCTATGATGGATTGATCCAATTGCCCGGGATTGGGCCCTATACGGCCGCCGCGATTGCATCAATTGCGTTTGATCAGCCTGCCACCGTGGTGGACGGCAATGTCGAACGCGTCATTTCGCGTGTTTTTGATATACACGCGCCCCTTCCGCAATCAAAACCTCAGCTGACCGATTTGGCGGCCACACTGACCCCCAGGGACAGGCCGGGGGATTATGCACAGGCGATCATGGATCTGGGTGCCACCATCTGCACCCCCAAAAATCCCGCCTGCGGGTTATGCCCTTGGCGACAAAACTGCCGCGCCTGCGCCGCGGGGACGCAATTGCAATTACCACGCAAAGCGCCCAGAGTTCCAAAACCAAAGCGATATGGCATCGCCTATGTTGCCCGTCGCGTTGATGGCGCAATGTTATTGGAACGCCGACCCGACAGCGGTTTATTGGGCGGGATGTTAGGCTGGCCCACCACGGACTGGGGCGACGACCCCGCCCCTGCGCCGCCCATTCGCGCCGAATGGAAAACACAAAACACGACAGTTAAACATACATTTACGCATTTCCATCTGTTCTTAACGGTTCAGACCGCCTACGTCCCTATGGACCGCCAACCACAACGCGGCGATTTTGTCGATGAGGCCGAGTTTTCTGCCAGCGATCTCCCAACTGTGATGCGCAAAGTATTCGAGGCCGTTCCAGTAGGGAAAAAATCGTGATAAACATTAACTGACCATCGCAACAACCAAAGGGATAGTAAAAGGTGCATTTTCCAAAGGGTTTGATGTTTCG
>BB_Man_B_Liq_inBBDRAFT_1000113_pt1 | contig 13544 bp, 15 predicted proteins | sample BBManParaguerPR_4_FD_10244 | JGI IMG/M metagenome (IMG submission 10244) | reverse complement strand
CGTTTAGGGTTCAGAAGACTTGTGCTCTCAAGAGGTCTCATCGAAACGCTATACACTAAAACACGCTATGACAGCCTTGACACCTACGAGGTATTTAGCTCAATACCCCAAAGAGATTTCAAGCAATTCGTAAAAGAATTAGCAGTGACCTATAAACGTGAAAAAGGGATTCTTTACTAGTCTTCTGGGACTTCAGGGCTTTCAGGTAAAGGAAGCGCTCTTAAAGAATCCATGAGTTGCTCGGTGCGTTCGATTCGAGCGCGTACCGTATCAAACATAGCGAGGTAGAGGTCTCCTCGAGAAGCGTAATACAGATTAGATTCAAAAAACTGGACGCTATCAAAATCGTACTTCGAATATAAATAAGGCATAATCTGCAAATTCGAAGAAGTAAAGGCAGGGGTAGTATTGTTTTTTACCCCATTGTAGATCGCCAGATCAAAAAGGATGTCAACGAATTTATCCTTCTCAATTAAGCGCTCAGGAGGATCGATCATTTGCGTTCCACATGCCACGGTGAGTAAAGACAAGAATAATACGATTCTTTTCATCGATTGAAGCTTAATTTCATCGCGTTTTTGTGCTGACTTATGTGGCCCTGGTCGTACCCTAGGTGTCCGTTCACCCAAACCTTGTCAATGCTATGCGTAAAGGTATGCCCCTCGAATGGACTCCATTGGCATTGGTATAAGATATTCTCTTTCTTAACGGTATGCGGCCTCTTAGAAAACGTAACTAAATCGGCATAATACCCCTCTCTGATGTAGCCTCTTCGATCTATTTTATACAATTCGGCCGGATTGTGACAGAACTTTTGCACCAGCAATTCTAAGTCTATTTCACCTTCTTCTACCTTGTCTAAATACCCCATGAGAGCATGCTGCTCAAGGGGGCCTCCTGAAGGTGCCTTTAGGTAAGGATTCTGCTTTTCTTCATACGTGTGAGGCGCGTGATCAGTAGCCAAAATGTCTAATGTATTATTTCGAACACCCTCCCATAAAGCGGCTCGATCAGCCGAAGTTTTTACAGCCGGGTTCCATTTTATAAGCGATCCCTTCTCAGCATAATCCTCGTCCGAAAACCATAAGTGATGCAAACAAACTTCAGCGGTAATTTGTTTCTCAGCAAAAGGCAAATGACGGTCAAAGAGTTCAAGCTCTTGGGCTGTAGAGAGATGAAATACGTGCAGACGCGCTCCTGTTTCTCTTGCAAGCTGAATCGCTCGCGAAGATGAGGCGTAGCAGGCCTCATGAGAGCGTATAATTGGGTGCTGCTCTATGGGTATGTCTTCTCCATAAGTATCTATGGCCTTGGCTGTGTTAGCCCGTATAATCCCTTCATCTTCACAATGCGCAGCAATCACCATCTGGGTATTCGAGAAAATTCCACGAATCACTTCTTCGCGGTCTACTAACATATTTCCGGTTGAAGAACCCAAGAACAATTTTACTCCCGCACAGGCATCTAATGGCAAACGCTTGATGAGTTCAAGATTGTCATTCGTACCTCCAAAAAAGAACGAGTAATTAACGTAGGCGCTTTTCGCAGCGCGGTTAAACTTATCCTCAAGCGCTTCAAATGTGGTCGTTTGCGGATTGGTATTGGGTTGTTCCATGAAAGTGGTGATTCCACCTGCTAGCGCAGCGCGACTCCCGCTCTCTATAGTCCCCTTATGCGTTAGTCCTGGCTCCCGAAAATGCACTTGATTGTCAATACATCCTGGAATTAAAAAGGCCCCATTTAAATCACACACCTCAGCGGTGGCATCTGAGATATCGTTGTCAATTTTTGTGATGAAGGTTCCGTCGATGAGTACATCGGCTTGTTGGCGTTTTCCTTCAGAAACTAAGGTGGCGTTTTTAAGAATCTTTTTCGGCATTGTAGAAGCGCTTTTTATCAAAGATACTATCCAAGCGCATTTTAAACACGCCCCAAACTGCCTCTTTAATTATCGCTCCACTCATTTTCGAAACTCCCCGAATACGATCGGTGAAAACAATGCTAACTTCTTTTATCCTAGCCCCGCGCTTATAGGCTCTGTATTTCATCTCAATCTGAAAGGCGTAGCCTACAAAGCGGATAGCATCAAAATTCATCGATTTCAGCGTAGCGGCTTTATAACAGATGAATCCGGCGGTCGGATCGTAAATAGGCATTCCGGTAATCATTCGTACGTACATCGAAGCTCCGTACGAAAGCAGAATTCTTTTGAAGGGCCAATTCACCACATTTACTCCCTTGCAATAGCGGCTGCCAATAGCCACGTCTGCCCCTTCTAAACAGGCCTTATGTAAGCGGATAAGGTCCGCCGGCGTATGCGAAAAATCGGCATCCATCTCAAAAACATACTCGTAGTTGTGTGCAAGAGCCCATTTGAAGCCGTGGATGTACGCCGTACCTAATCCCGTCTTTTCAGATCGAACCTCGAGATGCAAAGTCTCTTTAAATTCAGACTGTAAATCACGCACCCTATCGGCCGTACCATCGGGCGAACTATCATCAACTATAAGTACATGATACCCTTGATTCAAATCAAAAACAGCCTTAACGATCAGCTCGACATTCTCGATCTCGTTATAGGTAGGTATGATGACAACTGCTTTACTCACGGCCAACTAAAGTACGTCAACTAAGCCTATTTGCAGGTATCAGTGGCACAGAAAACTGCTTAACTTCGCTGCGTGAAGTCACTCCCCAAGTCGTTTTGGATCATTGCGTCAATCGTTCTCGTTATGAATGCGATCCAAGCCGCATTCACAGATTTACTTCAAGACGAGGCCTATTATTGGTACTATGCACAACAGCTTAATTGGGGTTACTTTGATCATCCGCCCTTTGTAGCACTTCTAGCCATATTCTCACGCTTCTTTCAGAATGAACTGGGGGTACGCGTAATGAGTATAGTACTGAGTCTAGCCTCCTATGTGCTTGTTTTTCTGAGTCTCAAAGAGCAAACAAAGCAAAAGCAGCAGTTCAATTTTTGGTTGATTTTACTCAGTCTGCCCCTCATTAATTTGTACGGGTTTCTAACCCTGCCCGATACAGGCACCTTGTTCTTTGCTTCGCTTTTTATCTACGGATATAAGGCATTTTTGGATGAAAAACCGCGAGCGGTACTCCTACTTGGGCTTGCCATGGCCGGATTGATGTACAGCAAATACACAGGAGTACTCCTTATTCTCTCAACCATTGCCTCAAACCTCTCGCTCATACAGAACCGAAAGGCCTGGCTGGCGGTAGGTATTAGTCTAGCGCTATTCGCTCCGCATTTAGGTTGGCTCTATACGCATGACTTCATCACATTGAAGTTTCATTTTAGCGAGCGTCCGAATCACGCTTATGACGTGGTGAATTTTACAGGGCTCTATCTCGTCAATACTATAGCGCTCTTCGGATTCTTTGCCTACGCGGTATTCAAAGCTCTAATTCAAGCTCCAAAACAAGAAAAATTTAGCCGCGGATTAGTCTTCATGACGGCAGGGGTGCTACTGTTCTTTTTTCTTTCTTCATTTGAGAAAAAATCCCAAATGCAATGGCTACTGCCCGCGTGCTATCCTGCTCTAATCTTACTTCTTGAACGCATAAATAAGACCTCTATCTATGCATTTGTGAAACCGCTTGCTTTAATGAGTCTGTTGCTTCTCTTAGGCCTTAGGGTATTGATAGTAGCGCCTCAATGGTCGCCGATTAAACTTGAAACCCATGGCGTATCTGAATGGGCAAAAGAAGTCGCAGCGCAAGTCAATACTCCTGTAGCTGCGTTTAAAGACTCTTATCAAAAAGCTTCTTTGTACTCCTTTTATACCGGCAAGCCTGCTTTATCATTCAACACCCTTGGCTATCGCCCAAATGCTTATGATTTTGATGTGCGATGGAGAGCACTCGAGGGAGAGCCCTTGACACTAATTGACCACAAAAAGAACACCTTTAAGCGCATAGAACGTTTTCAACATGTTGGCGTGCAGTACTTTGAAGATTTTAATGACGTTTTAAAACTGCAATTATCTAGTTCACAAACTTTGTATGCAGCCATCTTGGACGCGTACAAAAATCCCATAACTGTGGTACGGATAAAAACCGCTCCCACAGGAGAAATACTCGAATTGTCGGCACAAGAGGAGACGCTCAAAGGAGCGACATCGATACGTATAGGTATTCAAAATGAAGACCACCCCATACGACTGATTAGCCTAACTTCGTTTCATCCCTAATACGTTGCATCAAATGGAATTAGCGCGGCACAGTCAATTTTACCTCATCCTAGGAGTGCTCATTGCTGTCATTCGAATTGGATATGCCGAACCCTTCTTCTATTTCAAGCGCATGGTATTCGACGACACTTTTCTTCGCCTCTACGATAAGGGATTAAAACGATGGCGTAATGCCTTATTTGCGCTCAGCAGTATTGCTGTTGTATTATTTGCATTGCTATTGGCGGCGCTTTCTGCTCAAATCGAATGGCTCAATTTTAATGAACTTACCGCAGTGACTGGTATCACGGCACTACTGCTGTTAAAATACGCGGTCAGAAGACTTTTAGCGTTCGCACACCATTCAAGAGGATTCTTTGATACAGCGCAAGTTTATGCCCAATCCTATTTTGCATATGCAGGGGTAATGGCTTTCATTTTAGGAGTCATCTTAGACCTCTATCCTGAACTCAATCGTATCATTTTGTGGATTTTAGGAGGTCTCGTTATAGGATTACAAACAAAATGTTACTACGGCGTTATAAATCACCTTCTAAGGCGAAAAGCTGAAAACCTTCTGCTTTTTATTTTTTATCTTTGCGCACTTGAAATTGCTCCTGTTGTAGTTGTGTATACGTTGAGCATCTAAACCGTTAGGAACATGAAAGTGAAAACAATTTTGGTATCTCAACCCGAGCCGAAATTAGAGAACTCTCCGTATGCGAAGCTCATTGAGAAAGAGAAACTGACCGTAGATTTTCGACCATTCATTCATGTAGAGGGCGTTGACTCAAAAACGGTACGTCAGCAAAAAATTGACCTCTCGAAGTTTACTGCCATCATTTTGACTAGCCGCAACGCGGTTGATCATTACTTCAGGCTCGCTGAAGAAATGCGTTTTAAGGTTCCTGACACCATGAAGTATTTCTGCCAGTCTGAGGCTGTAGCTTTTTACCTCCAGAAATATGTGGTGTATAGAAAGCGTAAGATCTATGTAGGAAAACGTCTTTTCTCTGACTTGGCCCCCCTTCTAAAAAAGCACAAGACTGAGACCTATCTTCTTCCTTCTTCTGATGTACTTAAGCCAGATGTGCCTAAGACCCTAGATGAGCTTGGTGTGAATTGGACGCGCGGAATCTTCTACAAAACGGTAATTAGTGATCTCTCTGATCTTGCGGATGTATATTACGATATACTTGTGTTCTTTAGTCCTTCAGGTATTGAAAGTCTGTTTACCAACTTTCCTGATTTCAAGCAGAACAACACGAGAATTGCAGCCTTTGGAAATACCACTATAAAAGCCGCTGAAGAAAAAGGTCTTGTCGTTAATATCAAGGCTCCTACTCCTGAAACTCCATCCATGACGATGGCCCTTCAGAAGTACCTCAGCGAGGTGAATAAGTAAAAGTAGCGCGGATTAGCATCCCCCAAGCAGCAATTAACAACAATCCCCCGACCGGTGTGACTGGGCCTAGAAAAGAGAGGTCGAGTCCGCTAATAGCTCTTGTACTCAACAAGTAAATACTTCCTGAGAAGGTAAGTACCCCTGACACTACCAATCGACTGATAATTCGCTTATAACGCTCGTTTAAAATCGGTAAAGCCTCAACGGCAAGTAATAATAGGGCATGCAGCATCTGATAGCGCACCCCAACTTCGAAACTCTCTAAAGCCTCTGGCGCCAAGCGTGCTTTTAATGCGTGTGATCCTAGTGCGCCAAGAACGACTCCGACAAGTCCTAAAAGGGCAGCGATGCGTATGCGTGAATTCATTTCAGCTTGATTTTGAAACAAAATTAGGACTTACCTTTAGGATATGAAGTCCTATCAAAAAGAAACTACGGTCACCCTAGACGGAATCGACAAAACGATTTTAAGCCATCTCATGGAAGACGCGCGCACCCCTCTCTTAGAAATTTCGCGCAAAGTTGGAATCTCTGGGGCTGCCATTCATCAACGCCTGAAAAAACTTGAAAGCTCAGGGGTTCTCTCTGGATCTAAATTTATAGTCAACACCAAAAAACTCGGATACAGCACAATGGCTTATGTCGGAATCTATCTCGATAAGGCCATGAGAAATCCATCCGCTGTAAAGGCTTTAAAAGAAATACCTGAAGTTCTTGAATGCCATTATACCACCGGAAACTGGTCCATTCTTATTAAGATCTTATGCCGAGACAATGAGCATCTGATGCACATTCTCAACAAAGAGATTCAAACCATAGATGGGATATCGAGAACCGAGACTTTTATCTCGCTTGACCAGCAAATCGACCGACAAATCAAGGTTTAATCGCGGGCTCTCATTACTTGCAGCCCCCAATAAAGCAACGAGGCCAACGCCCCAAGGGCAGCTACTACATAGGTGCGTGCAGCCCATTTCAAGGCATCTTTAGCGCCCTTATGTTCTTCTGGCGTAAGCACGTTTTCATCAATGAGCCACTTCAATGCACGATCACTGGCATCGTACTCTACAGGGAGAGTGATAAAACTAAAAAGTGTGGCCAAAGCCATTAAGGCAAGACCTAATAGAGCTATAGGATATCCAAAACCAGAGCCCGAAGAAAACATAAGCACCAGACCGATCAGTACAATCCATGAAGACATACCTGAGGCGACAGAAACCACGGGAACCAATTGAGAGCGCATAGTAAGCCACTTATAGGCCCTAGCGTGCTGCACAGCGTGACCCACTTCATGTGCAGCAACGGCAGCAGCCGCCGCATTTCGGCCAGAAAAAACAGCCTCACTCAAATTGACCGTCTTATTGACAGGGTTATAGTGATCGCTTAACCGCCCTGGAGTAGAAATGATTTCAACATCGTAAATCTGATGATCTGAAAGCATTTTTTGGGCAATTTCTTTACCTGACATTCCATTGGCTAAGGCGCGCTTTTCGTAGGTGCGAAACTTGCTCTTTAGGCGTTGGCTCACCGCAGCACTTGCCAAGGCTATGATTCCGAGTAAGAGGTAATAAGACATCATAGTTTCACTCAATTATACCTTAAAATTAGTAGATTTTAAGATGCCATTAATGTACGATGTTGATGATCTTTCCGGGTACGATGATCACTTTTTTCGGACTAGATCCGTCAAGTTGCTGTTTCGTTTTATCGTGATTCATCACAGCCTCTTCGATGGCGTCTTTACTTAAATCTAGCGGAAGCGTCAGTTTAAACCTCAATTTGCCATTAAACGAAACCGGATACTCCTTTTCATTTTCGACCAAATACTTAGGATCAAAATCTGGGTAAGCCACCTGCGCAATAGATTCCGAATGACCGAGTCGCTCCCATAGTTCTTCAGCGATATGCGGCGCATAAGGAGAGATCAATACGGCCAGTGGCTCAAGAATTGCCCTAGAGGTGCATTTCTGAGCAGCCAGTTCATTGACACAAATCATGAAAGAGGATACAGAGGTATTGAAAGAAAAATCGTCTAGATCTTCTCGCACCTTTTTGATCGTCTTGTGTAGGCTTTTTAGGTGGTCAGCGTTCGGTTGCTCGTCGTTAACCTGTTCGAAGAGTCGCCATAACTTCTTTAAGAATCCGTGAACTCCAGTAATCCCAGCCGTGTTCCATGGCTTTGACTGCTCAAGTGGCCCTAAAAACATCTCGTACAAACGCAGAGAGTCAGCACCGTATTCTTCACAGATTTGATCTGGATTCACCACATTATGCCAGCGCTTTGACATCTTTTCAACTTCACGTCCGACGATATACGTACCATTTTCTAAATCGAATGTTGCCTCTTTGAATTGAGGTTGCCAATTGCGAAGCCCATCAAGATCGATCTCATCACTGGCATTGATCAGCGATACATCGACGCGAAGCTTTTCAAAATGACCCACGAAATTCTCGGACTCAGGATTCTTATGGTCGATCAAATTGTGTGACACATAATGCTGTGTTCCTGACTTGCGATAAACGATGGCAGAAAGCCCGGTAATCATCCCTTGATTGATCAGTTTACGTGCAAATTCAGCTTGCGGAACTTTGCCTAAATCAAACATGAAGTGCTGCCAAAAACGCGCGTACAACAAGTGTGTCGTAGCGTGCTCGCTTCCGCCTATGTACAGGTCTACTTCTTTCCAATAATTTACACAATCAGAAGACACCAACTCTTCTTCATTGCGCGGATCCATGAAGCGATTAAAGTACTGCGAAGATCCTGCCCAACCCGGCATGGTATTCAATTCTAATGGGAATACCGTTTTGTGATCGATGCGTGAGGTCTCAACTACTTGATTCAATTCGGTACTCCAAGCCCATTTTGTGGCGTTTCCTAGTGGCGGATCGCCCTCTTTAGTTGGCAAATAGTGTTCTACTTCTGGGAGTTCTAGTGGCAGGTACTGAAAGTCAACTGCTTTAGGTATGCCATTCACATAGTAGATCGGAAAAGGCTCTCCCCAATAGCGCTGTCTACTGAAGACTGCATCTCTTAAGCGGTAGTTAACAACACCCTTTCCTTTACCCTCAGACTCTAATCGTTCAATGATAGTCGACTTGGCTTCGGCATAACCTAGGCCATTCAAAAAGTCAGAGTTGGCAATGATTGTGCCTTGCTTGTCGGCAAAGGCTTCTTCAGTGATATCTACCCCTTCAAAAACATTAGGAATAGGAAGATTAAAATGTTTTGCAAATTCAAAGTCACGCTGATCTCCGCAAGGTACAGCCATAACAGCACCTGTACCGTAAGAAGCCAAAACGTAGTCCCCAATCCAAATAGGAATTGGCTCATCAGTAAATGGATGTTTTACATACGCTCCTGTAAAGGCGCCAGAAATTCTTTTGACGTCAGACATTCGATCGAGTTCTGATCGCTTTGACGTCTCTTCGATGTACGCTTCGACTTCTTGGCGTTGATCGGCTGTGGTGATCTCTAACACTAACGGATGCTCTGGAGCAAGGGTCATAAAACTCACACCAAAAAGCGTATCAGGTCGGGTGGTAAACACCGATACTTTCGCATCGTACCCAATTACTTCGAAATGGACCTCAGCACCCTCAGACCTTCCGATCCAATTGGTTTGAGCATCCTTTAAAGGTTGGGGCCAATCAATATCTTTTAACCCTTTTAGCAATCGATCTGCATAGGCGGTAATACGCATACTCCATTGACGCATCTTTTTGCGCACTACCGGATATCCTCCGCGCTCTGAAACCCCATTTACAATTTCATCGTTAGCCAAGACTGTTCCAAGCTCAGGGCACCAATTCACATCGATATCAGCCAAAAAGGCCAAGCGGTATTTTTGCAATACGTCTTCGCGCTCCTGATCGTTCATTGACGACCAGTCTGATGCAGTAAAAGAAGGGGTATCACTATCACAGTGGGCGTGAACGTTTGCATTTCCGTCGTTTTCAAAGTGACTCACCAAAACTGAAATTGGGCGCGCCTTCTCAGCGGCCTTATCGTACCACGATTGAAAGAGCTGAATGAACACCCATTGCGTGTGTTTGTAGTAAGCCGGATCCGAGGTCTTTACCTCTCTTGACCAATCGAGCGAAAACCCGATACGGTCTAATTGTTCGCGGTAACGCTTACTGTTGACTTCTGTAGTTTTCGCCGGATGCTGCCCGGTTTGAATCGCATACTGCTCTGCCGGTAGTCCAAACGAGTCGTATCCCATAGGGTGCAAGACGTTGAAACCTTGATGGCGTTTATAACGCGCATAAATATCGCTCGCGATGTATCCGAGTGGGTGGCCCACATGCAGCCCGGCCCCAGAAGGGTACGGAAACATGTCTAAAACATAAAATTTTGGGCTGTCAGAACGGTCGTCGGCTTTGAATGTTTGGTTCTCTTGCCAATAACCTTGCCATTTGCGTTCAATTTCTTTAAAGTCGTAGCTCATTTCACGCGAATTAAAGGCCAAAAGTACAGCGAATACTTCAAGTCAAAAAATCTAGAATTACTTTGCTAATTTTAGGCTTTCAACCCTGCCGATGAGCTCTTACATAGAACGCTACGAAAGAAGAAGGCTGCGATCGTCATACGTCTCGGTTGCTTTGAGTATATCGCTGGTCCTTGTTTTGCTTGGTGCCCTCGGAATTTTGCTATTCAACACTGATCGTCTGGGCAACTACTTCAAAGAGCAGCTCGTCTTAACCGCATACATCAATCCAGAAGCGAAAGACATAGAAATCGAACAACTCATCAAGAGTTTAGCCGTCTCGAATTACGTCAAAGAAAGCACCTTTGTATCAAAAGAAGAGGCCGCAGCCCTCTACACCGAAGAAATCAACCAAGACTTTGTTTCGTTTCTCGGGTTTAATCCATTACGAGACGGTGTTGAAGTGCGTATTAAGGCTGATTTTATAAGCTCTGAGTTTGCCAGTAGTCTAAAAACAGATCTCTTAGAAAAGACTTTTATTGAAGAGGTCATTTACGATGTAGAACTTTTAGAACTTTTGGATTCTAACTTTAAGATCATCCGAAACGTGCTCATTTGGGCGGCGGGCATCGTATTGCTGATCGCCTTACTGTTGATCAATGCCTCTATCCGTCTTTCAATCTATTCGAAGCGATTGGTGCTAAAAACGATGCGCCTTGTTGGAGCAAAAAAGGCATTTATTCGCCGGCCATTTATCAAAACCTATGCGGGTTTAGGCATAATCGGAGCCACTCTTGCGAGTCTACTTCTAGGGGTCGTCTTATGGCGCTTAGATCAGGCCTATCCCAGCCTTGACCTCTTGAGTCAAAGCGCTCCGCTACTAAGTATCATAGGAGCACTCTACCTTATCGCTTTGCTGATCACCGTTTTAAGTACGTATCTTTCGGCCTCACGTTTTCTCTCTTTGAAAGCCACCTCAAATTTTTCATAAATCGCCCTTCACCATGAAACAACCCTTATTCGAATCGCGCAACTATAAACTCATCATTGCAGGTATTGCGCTCATTGCCTTAGGGTTTATCTTGATGAGTGGTGGACGTAGCGAAGACCCTACTATTTTCAACCCTGAGATTTACAACTTTAGACGGATCCGCCTGGCACCCTTTCTGATACTATTAGGACTAGGCCTTCAGGTATACGCCATCTTGTCTCGTAGCAAATCTAAAGATGAGTAGTGTTGAAGCCCTTATTCTTGGGATAATTCAAGGGCTTACAGAGTTTCTGCCTGTATCTTCAAGTGGACACCTCGAATTAGCCAAAGTTCTTTTTGGGTCAAATGCACTTCCGAAAGAAAGCCTGCTTTTTACCGTCCTTCTACATCTAGCAACCGCTTTGAGTACAGTTGTGCTCTACCGCAAAGACCTCATTCAGCTCTTTTCTAAGGCGATGGCAAGAGAAAAACAAGCCGTGCACTTTAGCCTGGCCATCATCCTCTCTATGGTGCCGGCCGCCTTGGTAGGTTACTTTCTTGAGGACTTTATAGACTCGTTATTTTCAGGAAACACGCTTTTAGTCGGCGCCATGCTGATCGTAACAGCCGGTCTGCTTTACGTCGCAGACAAGCCGCAATCTTCTGAGAACAACCTCACGCATAAACGTGCCCTGCTCATAGGTATTGCTCAAGCCATTGCTATTCTTCCGGGTATATCGCGCAGTGGAGCCACCATTTCTACGGCAGTTTTGCTAGGCGTTCAACGCGAACAAGCTGCACGATTCTCTTTTCTAATGGTGGTACCTCTGATCTTCGGAAAGATCGCTAAAGACCTCTTAAGTGGAGACTTGTTGCAAACCGCTATCGATCCTTTACATCTGGTCATTGGGTTTACCGCAGCCTTCATCTCGGGACTATTGGCTTGCAGCTGGATGATCGCCCTGGTCAAAAGAAGTAAGCTCCTATACTTCTCACTCTACTGCTTATTGGCCGGATCTATCGCCCTTTTAATGACATTATTCTCATGAAGGATCTAAGAACACTTACAGTTGAAGATTTCTTGGACGGACAAGTGCTTCTAGTAGACAAACCGCTTGGTTTCACCTCATTTCAAGCGGTAAATGCATTAAAGTGGGCCCTGCTAAGAAGATTTAAACTCAAGAAAATTAAGATCGGGCACGCAGGAACGCTTGACCCTTTAGCGTCTGGACTATTGATTATTTGCACCGGAAAATTCACCAAAAGAATACAAGAATTTCAAGGGCTTCAAAAAACCTATACTGGAACTTTTACCCTTGGGTCGACGACTCCTTCTTACGACCTCGAAACAGCGATTGACGCCCATTTCGAGACCCATCATATCACTAATGAGCAAATTGAAACAGTGCGTGCTCAATTTCTAGGGGCACAAATGCAGCATCCGCCCATGTTTTCAGCCGTAAAAAAAGACGGAAAACGCCTCTATGAGATGGCTCGTGAAGGTAAAACCGTAGAAACCAGTGCACGCGCCATAGAAATCTATAATTTTGAATTGGATTACAGCCGTTTTGACACGGATAAGACCATTGATTTTTCTGTAGACTGTTCAAAAGGAACCTACATTCGTTCACTCGCACACGACTTCGGTAAAGCCCTCAAGTCAGGCGCTCACCTTAGCCGTCTCAGAAGAACAGCTATAGGAGCATTCAAGGTTGAGGAGGCTCGAACTCCAGATGTACTTAAAGAAGAATTATGCAGCTAATTGAGAAAGCACAGCGAAAGGCACGACGTTACACCATAGCGTTGAGTGCCCTGCTAGTAGTAGCTCTTCTCTCTATATCTGCCCAGCTTCCAACCCAAGAAAAAACCTATCAAATTGAGGTTCTTGAAGATCTCGAAGAGGACTTTTTCAAAAAATTAAACGACAAGCGCTTTGAAGCCTTCAAAGTAGAGACCAACCAAGCCTCTAACGAAGCCGCCACTAAGACCGCATTAGAAGCCCCCGAACCCCTTCCTTCGCTTGAAGAGCTGTCGAAAAAAAGAAGTGAAAATGGGACAGTGGTTGCTGAAGGATTCGGATCAGGACTCAATTCAATCTCAAGTGCAGTAGAAGACCGACTCAACCGAATGAAGGCAAACAGCACTGCGCCAGGAGAGCCTATCAAACTCGCGAAAAAAACGATTATTTCCTATGATTTAAAGGGACGCGTCCATCAAAAGCTACCCGCACCAAACTATACCTGCCTTGAAGGAGGAGAAGTAGTAATCAATGTAAGTGTAGACTACAAAGGCCGTGTAATTGACGCCTGGTACAATCCTTATTTCTCTTCCTCTTCGAATGGATGCTTGATCGCACAGGCCATTGAGTACGCAAAGCGATCACTCTTTCAAGAATCGGGTAAAAACGTTCAAGAAGGAACCATTACCTATCTATTTCCGGCCAAGTAGTTGAAATAGCTCATCGATGATTTGCCTACCCTTATCCGCATTATACCATTGCTGAAGGTTCTCTCTACCCGCTGCATCGAATACACCGTTCTGCTCCTTAT
>BB_Man_B_Liq_inBBDRAFT_1000111_pt1 | contig 13570 bp, 17 predicted proteins | sample BBManParaguerPR_4_FD_10244 | JGI IMG/M metagenome (IMG submission 10244) | reverse complement strand
ATCCAATAATACTTTGATGTTGGTATGAGGGCTAAAATTGTCGTGTATTTCGGCAGGACAATATGCACAATCTAAATTACAGCGTTTACCTAAGTTCCATTCTACTTTAATGCTATCTTGATGCGGCCACTTTGATGTTACTTTATACATTCATTTATTCCTGTATGATTTATTAATGTGCTGTAATACAAATCAGTGTCTAAAAAATTGACACTGTTAACTTTAATATCAGCACCAAGTACATCTTTGTTCCAGTTCCATTTGCATGAGTGATTAGGAACATACCAATCACTTGAATTTTTGTTATAGTCTAAGAATACATCTGTAATAATTACAGAACCTAAAATATATCTTCCAAAAGAAAGGTCGCTTAAATTAGTAGGAACATCTAGTTTAGTAGATTTGGACCATTTGTAAAATTGTTGTTCTCTATGTTTATCGTACGGCTCTTCGGGAGAAAATGATGCATATGTTTCTGTAGTAACGTACTCTTGTAGTTTTAGATCGTCATCGTTATCGTCATTTGCTGAAATAGTTACCCAGTCTTTACCTAGTGTAGCATAACCTAAATTTAGTCTGCCCCACACAGAGTCTGATGCTAAGAATAATTTATGCTCCTCTTTCAATTTTAATTTGCTATAATTCTCGCTATAAAAGTTAAAACTATAATCGTATGCAGCAATATTTGATAACTTGTTTTCAATTAAGTGTATTAGATCATTAATTTTAAGCCAATTAGAATTTTTATTAGATTTTACATATGACGAATGTAAATCATTTAAGTAATCTTGTGTAAAAGTCTTAGGAATAACTATTCCTTCTGCGGCACATGTTTTACTTAATTCTAAGTATAAACTTTCGTACGACTGTCCAAATGAGTTGCCTTGAACTATTTTGCTATCTTTTAAAAATAGCTCTTGCCACATATGTTGTACAGGATTATCATGCAAGTGATAGTATAACTTAATTTCGCCTTGCTTAGTTGATAAATTTATACAAGCAGTGTTACAACCTGCACTATTTTTAAAAAACTCGTTAAACATAATTTTTAAACTCTGGATTAACTGCAAGAAAGTCTTGTCCGCGAGTAATATCTAATCTGCGATTAAATTCTACGCAATCTTTCCAGTGCGATTCGTACATACATTTTGCTTCTAAAAAATTAATGTTGTCTTGTATTTGTTGCAATGTAACAGTCTTTAACAAATCGTGCTCTTGCACTAGAGGATACTCTAATACATCTGCCTTCATCATTTCAAGTTTGCGAACTACACGCTGTTTTAGTTTAGGTGGCAACACTTGCGCACTCAGTGCCATAGGATAGTTTACACGATGTGAATAAAACACAATGCCCATTTTGTTAATAAAGTAATCAATAACTTTGTCAATCTGCATAATGTTATTTGCTTGTACAGTAAATGCACCTACTACACGACTTACATTAGGAAACGATTTAAACACTTTGATGTTTTCCTCTATTTCGCTAAATTTGCCATTGCCTCTAATGTATTCGTAGACATCGTGTATACCGTCTATGCTTACGTTTACAGCGATTGATTTAAACTTGGGCCAATAGTCGTGTATAGTACGTCCACCTTTTATACCTAGCGTAGTGCCGTTTGTAGCGTACTTTAGTTCGATGTTGTCTCCGTACTGTGCAAGTTTGTCTAGTATCTTATAGTGATAAGGATCCATTAGTGGCTCGCCGCCTGCAAACTCTACTCGTCTAAAGTAAGGCAATAGTTTTTCAAAACTATCCCACCAGTTGTCACTATTGTCAAACGGCCCTATGTACTGCCCTGGTTTGTCTACTAGTGCATCTACTGTAGGAATAAGATAGTTATTTTCCTTTTTATAGAACTCTGTAACTTGATCCCAGTCTTTCCAGCTTGTACTGTCTAGCGGATTGCACATACGACATTTTAGATTACATAAGTTGTTTAATTTAATTTCCATTGTTGGAAACTCAAACGGCATTGTATAATCGTCGTTTAAAGCGTCTAATGCGTCAGGGTATAAGTTGACTCTAGCTTCAGGTATTACCCCTGCTGTATGACGCTGTCGTAAGCTCTGTACACCCTGATCTTCAAGGTCAAAGCACGGTTTACATACATCCGGACGCTCGTTGTTTAACACTTGTCTGCGTACTTCACGCATAGTGTCATTGTTCCACGCTTCTTCTAAACTTTCGTTTTGTATCCAGCCAATAGGCTGACTGCGACAGCATACTTTGATAGCACCGTCTTCTCGTGTAGCAAGTCCTGTAAAAGGGTGCATACAAAATGTACAACTATTTGGCTTGTTCAATTGCCCAATCTCTTTCTTTGCACCAGAAACATTCTCCGCATTCTGGAACTTCTTGTCCTGGTGTATATGTTTTATAATTTAGATCATCAAACTCGCCTTCGCAACTTCTAGTAATATCAAACAAATCTAAGATATCGTGCTTATAGTATTGCTTGACGATCCAGTCTTTTTTAGTATACACGAAAGGGTGACAAATGTCAATGCCGTTGTGTACAAAATGAGGAGGAATATGTCCTTCGTCTCTTTCTTTTACTCTACCTTCAAATTCTATATCTGGGTTTAAATTTACACCACCGTATAGTGCATCTAATTTAAATTTATGAGCAATATATTCATTATGAGATCTTAGTATAATTCTATTACCGGGCTTCATTTTACCGTATTCGTCTTTTATAAGATACTCAGTAGGTTCTTCAAGTTCGGGCGGAACTAAATTTTTGTGATGATAAAAGCAGTTGTCAAAGTTATTTTTAAACCAATCTACTACTTCATTTGCAACGTGCTCTGCCCACGGACGAGTTTTCCACATTCTTATCTGTGTATTAAAATGTATATCAGCACCAGTTTGTGAACATATTAAAAATGCAAGTAATGCACTATCTGCTCCGCCACTAAGACTAATTCCTATTCTGTTCCATGCAGGGTTCAAGTATAGTTCCATAAAACTATTTACTCGGTAAATATGTGTATGTTAGTTGAAACTGAATACAATGTATTGTTAGAAGATATAGACGCAATAGATCTAACAACTATTGATCAAATGAAAACTCCTTTAAATGAACCTACTGGCGAATTCTTTTACGACCCGTGGGTACTAAAGGACGAATACAAAAATACTCCGTGGGAAGTTATTTTAAATACCCTTCCTTTTGCTGTTGGAGAAGCAAGAGTAATTTCTTTAGAAAGCAAAGAGTGTTATACTCAACATACTGACATTGATGACAGGTATCATTTAAACATATTTGGCGACGAGGGTTATTTAATAGACCTAAAGCATTTAGATATGTATAAAACTGTTTGCGACGGCAAATGGTATGAAATGGATGCAGGTGTTGCACATACCGCAGCAAACTTTGGACAATATAGACGTATTCAGTTAGTAGTTAGAAAGTTACTAGAACGTGTAACACTAAAATCGCCAGTAGGTGTTGCAATAGTACCTAACGGTGAAAATCCTAGATATACATTTGATAATACACTTAGTCCTTGGTTAAACAAAATGTTTAAAGAACAGAAAGCAGCAAACTTTTCTAGAACTAAGCACGGCATTGAGTTTGACGTAGAAGGAGATGTTTTAGAAGACTTTGAAAGCCATGTTCCTAGAGAATTTGATATTATGATTCGTAGATAGCTTTAGCAGCATCCATTACATCATCTTCAAAATTATTTCTAAAACTATCAAAGCATAATCCTTGCAACATATTTAGAGGCTGCGGAACATTTACATCAATGCCCATTTTTTCCATAGCTGGAATTAAAACGCTTTGTCGGTCTTCGCTAATGTGACTCATTACATCCATAGGAGTAAGGTTGTCTTCGTCAGCTGAATATGTAAAAAAGTAGTTAATGCTTTTTAGTTGTCCATCTACAATAAAATAACTACTCGGATGCATACTATACTTGTATATGCCTAAGTCTTTATGTGCTTGAATGATTTCAAGCATTTGCTCCTTCCAATTCGGCAACACACTAGAATAGTCTCGTCCTTGACATCCTGCTTGTTCCCACATGTCAGGACCTTCTATATCAAGATAAATTTTATATTCACTAATATCAATGTAATAATTCGGAACAAGGTGCGGATAGTGTTCTTGCATAAGGCGCAGATACTTTACTTCTCTAGAAAACTTTTCCTTCATTAGCTTAGGATCTACTACTTGATTTTGTCCTTTATGGTAATCAGTGTCGTTGTAATACCACTGTATAAATTTAGTTTTGTCTTCATTTATAAGGCTGGTATAAATTAGATTATTTCTACATAATCCTTTTCCGGGGACATTATTGTAATAGTAATTCATCTGGGCGTTTTCCTGGTTCGTAGTGCATTACATTTGTATGCTCGATGAGATTTTGAATTGCTTCTATTTCTTCTCGCTCATATAGTATAGTTGTAAACGGATATACATTATATTGTAATATTGTACTAGTATGTAGTATTGTACCTGCACTTAGCATATCAAATAATTTTTTAGGTTCTTTAATAATATCTACATGTACATATTCTTTGTCCATGTCTTTAAACATTTGCCAATTGTCAAAAATAAGTTGTTGTGTGTTTTTATTAAATTCTTCAGCGTCTTTAACGTCAACTTCTGATTCTGGTTCTGTTTTTAAATTGTTTTCTTTACAGTATTGTAATGCAAAGTCGGTGTAATTATTTCCGTCCCAATTATCATACAAGTATTTTTTAAATTTTAAATTGTTCTCATTTATATCATAGAATACTATCTTTGATGCACGGTTATGGTATGCTGTTATTTCGGGCAAAAATCCTGTTGCAGGAACAGCAACAGTATGAGTATCATGATCTATTATAGTGGGATCCCAGCTCCAAATATTTACTGAATTGTATTTTCTATAATCTAGTACAGCATTCATATACAGTTCTTGTGATTCGTCTAAACCAGGCACTAATGTAAAAGTCTTATGTGCTTGCTCAAATGCTTCTGTTGATTTACAAGGATACACATAACTTCTAACTGGTATTCCGTTTTGTACAAAAGAACTAGTACCTCCGTATCTCCAACTATCATCAAAGTTACGTACCCTAAACCCTTCTTTGAGAGATTTTAATATTAGCTTAGTACCCCACTTTGCAGTTTGATTTGCTATATCTTTATCAAGAAAGACTTCAACTGGTGCATAGTTTCCGTGCATACTTTTCTTAGTTCTAGTAACTTTGTGATCTATTATTTCGCCTTCGGAAAAATCTAAATCATCAACCAACGTAGATCTAACAATAAAAAACTGCTCGTGTAAGTATGGAAGTTCATCGTCTTCAAATTGTAATAAATTTCCTAACAAACCGTAGTCGTTGGTTATTGTAGTTAATTTCTTCCAAAAATAATCTCTATCAACAATTACATTACCGGCGCTAATTACTACTAATAAGTCTGCTTTATTTTTGTAATCTTTGATATCTTCGTAGCTGTCAACTTCGTAGACATTTGCTTTACCAACATTTGCAAGATTTACAAATGTGCGTGTAACTTCTAATAGTTTGTTGTTTAGCCACTCGCTCTTAGAAAAGCTCGGTACTATAATGAAAGCTACCTCTTGCATTTTGTTCCTCTAATGATTCTTGAATTAAATTTATATATTCATTTGTACTATCGTAATGGTGTATAATTAAATGATATCTGTCTTCTTGTGTAGGGTTTACTACACTGTGCTCATAACTTAGGTTCATGGCATATACGTCACCGGGTTGAAACTCTAACGTTTCGCCGTCGTTCCACTTCCACACACAACCTTTAGGATTCGTTATTGCAATATTAATTGCTCCAAGTACACTGTATTCTGTATCAGTGTGCGGTTCTATTATACCGCCTGCTTCTAGTAACATAAAACGTGTCCTTCCGTAACTGCTACTAGGATAAACTTCCTTTAGCCATTTAGTAGTCACAGGACATAAATCTGCTATCTCAGTCCATTTCATATCAGGTGCAGCATCTCTAGCATCCTTATAATTGTATACATTCCATGCATATGGCTCTGTACTCGATTTACCTACTATAGGCAAACTAGCCCACCCTTTTGTATCGTATGTTGATCTGTATTCAACAAATTTATTTTTTAAATTAACTACTTCTTGGTAGGCTTCTTTGTAAGGAAATTTGATGTTTAACTTGAGATACTTTAAATCACTTACTAAATATTCACGTCCTTCAAACATAAAAATATTTATTGATAAGTACTTTTATGATTAAAGGAATTGGCGGTAAACCCTATATTGATTTAGATCCTTACTTAGACATAGAAGGATTTCGTAATTTGCATCCTGAAATATGCAAAGGATTTGCACTTGCACGTGAGTATGCAAAAGAAGGAACATGGATGTCGCCGGGCTTCAAGTTCGACGACATGAGTTATATTCTCAACTGGAAACCTATATACCAAGCGTTTGCTGAATTTCAAGCACTTCCAGATGACGATCCTATTAAAGTACAAGGTATGGAAATATTTCCACAAGACTTTAAAGATTATAAACAACGTAACTTATTTACAAGATATTTAAAAGGAACGTTAGGAGCAAATGATCCTTACATTTATTATTTCTTGTGGAATGAAGGTGACTGGGATCAACGTAATGCAGAGCGTGAACGTACCGAAGAACAAAAGTATTTTCCCGGCGTAGTTAATTGGATTGAAAATTTAGTAGATGAAGGTATTATTGATCGTATCGGAAGAGTTATATTTTTCCATTGCGAGCATGATGGACACGCATTTGAGCATAGAGACTTAGACGGAAAAAACGGCAACGATCAAGGATACAGTAATCATCGCAACGAGTTTATACATATACGTTATCGTACAAAAAGAGGATTCTATATATGGGATCCTGAAACACAAAACAAACATTACATAAACTCTAATGCTGCGTTTTGGAATGACGAAGATTGGCACGGCGGAGAACACTCTAAAGAACAAGAATACGGCTTACGTATAGACTGTACATTTACGCCTGAGTTTAGAAAAGTTCTAGGTATAGATGGACTAGATAGTTACTAGTCCCAACGTACTTCAAAATCACTTATATAACTTTTTGCATTTATAGCGTATTCGACTACATCTAAAAGTTGCTCTGCGCTAGTAAATGGTTCTTCGCTTCTAATATTTTTATAAAGAATATTACCAAATTTAATTAGAATAGTCTGAGGCATAACATAGTCGTTAGCCCAGCCTTGTAGATGTAAGTGTTTATACTCGTCATGCGTTTTATGTAAAAGTAACTTCTCTGCTTTATAGTCTGTACGCTCTCTAGAACGGTCAAAGTATGTAAAGTTGTTGCGTTCAAGAGTTGTTTGCATTTCAATTTCAGTAATTAAACTACCAAAGTTAATAATCTTTTTAGGCGTACTAGGTTTCATATTATTCCAAGTGTTCCATGCAAGTGCAAGAAAGTCGCTTTGGAGTGTGCCTAAGTTTGCTACATTAAAAAATAAGTCTGCACTTTCTAACTGTTCTACTAATCTATCAACATCGTCAGGTAGTGTATAGCCGTGTGTTCGATCCACTGGCACCCAGTCGAGATCAATATTCTCCATTAGTATTTGCCCAGTCTCAGAGCTGCCGCCAGTTATTACTGCTCGCATATTATCCCCATATATTAAATAAGTATTTTGGAACAAGTCCTGCATTTGCTCCAGCATGCCAGCTTTTGCGGTCAGGCCACTTCCAAACAGCACCTTGTGGTTGCTTGTATAAACATGTATCGCCGACTATAATAGTATGGCCATCTTCGGGTCCGCTTACATGGCAATGATATCTTTCAAGTTCCTTGCCTGCATTTAGTGTCGCCTCGTCGTCGGTAATATCCCAATGCCACGGTGCAACATCTCCAGGGAGTACTCTACTAATCCAAGCATTAGTATATTCTGTCATGCCTACATATTCCATAAAGCGGAATATAATATCTTCGTCAAAGTTTGTACCTGGCAAAAACATATCCCAGGCAGCATTTCCACCTTCGGACTTTTGTTTGTATCCTGCTTCTCTAAGCGGTCCTACAACTTCTTCAACGCCTGGAACATCATGTCCTACATCATGTCTAGGACCAATATATGCAGCAGTTTGTGATTCTATTTCTTGTATAAGTTGATTCCAGTCAATGGTGTTGCATATACCAACATACTCAGCCATTTAAAAACTCCTCCGGCCAAAACTCTTTTTCGTATTCTAATGTTTTTTGATAGGTTGCTTTTACATCTAATAGGTTATCTTTAAAAATAAATCTATTGCTGTCGTTAATAATGTTTTCAACAAGACTATAAGGTATTTCTTCTTTTTCTAGTGTACAAGCATATGTGTCCATAACTTTGATTTTATCATCAACTATATAAAATGTCCAAGGATATGTATTAATTTTATATACGCCGCTATTAACTAAGTCGTTGAGTATTTCTTTTACTTGTTCTTTATAATCTTTAGGAGCAGTACCGTGCTCTAATGCATGATTTAAACTTTCGCCCCATTCAAAAGTAATTTCTTTTTGTGTTAAATCGATATGTACAATTTGAGGAGTATAAGGCTTGTCAACTAAAAGATTTAAACATTGTAGTTCTCTTTCAAACCAAAACTGCTCGCTAAATTGCATATAAAAATATTGATCATCGTAGTAACCGTTGTACACTGCATTTGCAGGACCTAGTATACCGTCTTTGTATTTTTGAAATATTTTTCTAGTCATAAAAAAGCACCTGTAAAATACTTATCTTACAAGTGCTTTAGTTTATTGGATTGTGATTAATGGAGGTCTACCCACTGTGTTCCATCGTAGCCTTGGAACTGTGGAACGCCTGTACTGTCGTCTCTTTGATTAAAGATTACCATGCCTGCTTCTGGTGTAGGAATACCTGCATCTCTTGCTGCATCGTTAGCATAAGTAGTCATCTTCATTGCGCCTGTAGCACTTGCAACACCTCTAGCATTTACTTCAAACTGCGGAACAATATTTCCGTCAAAGTTTTCACCTAGTAATACAAATTTACCAGGAAGTGCTGCTGTACCTGTCTGTGAATCAATTTGTGCTGAAAGACCAATTTTTGGTTGTAGTGCAGCCTGGTCTCTACCGGTCATAACATATGAACCAATAAAGTCGCCTGTCTGTACGTCTTGTTGTGCGCCTATGTCTGGTGTAAGTCCTCTAGAACCATTTAATACAAATAGCGAAGAACTAAACACATCGCCTGCTAGTCCATATGAGCTGACGTTAATTGTTGATGCTTTAAAGTCAATTGTTTGGTTACCTTGCTGTGGGCTGATTAACTCTTGACCAGTAATTTTTAAACCACCTTTTGTTTCAAAAGAGCCATCTAAGCCGTCTACTATCTTAGTAGTACTGTCGTCTAAAAATACTGAACCAGTAAGGTCGCCTGTAATATCTGCCGCAGTAATCGATGTTACTGATAAACTGTCTGTTGCTCCGTCGTAGATAACAGTACTATTTTCGCTTGTAATATTTTCTTTTACAATAATATTATTAGCTTCGACTGTTTCTTCAGCAACTATATCTCTAATGTAGGCATTAGCCCATGGTCTAATCGGTGTACCAAGATCGTAAGCATTTGCAGTTGACGGGCGTAGTGAACTAGTGATAAGTGCTCCAACGTTTAGCGTATCTCCGCCTGCGTTGTCGCCTAAATTTACTGCACCTGTAGCAGTAATAGTACCATCAATGTTAATATTACCTGTACCGGTAATGTTGTTACCGTTTAGATCTAAGTCTCCGCCTAGTTGCGGTGTAGTATCGTTTACAACGTCAAAGTCTTCTTGCGACTGTGGGCCTATTAATACGCCGCCCTGTGTTGCACCGTCTCCTACATAAATCTTTTTAGTGTCTGTAACATAGATAGGTTCGCCTTGCAAAGGCACAATAGTTTGCCTTTCTGCGTCTGTCCCTCGTCTAATCCTTAATGCCATTTATAATACTCCTGGTATCGCTGTTCCTACTAAGTATTTATCATTTTTTGCAAAAGCTATCATCTTCTTTTTTTCATAAAAAGAGCGGTTCTCTTTTTAATGTCTCTTTTTAAACGATTAGTATCTAATCTAAAGTCAACATTAATAATAGAGTCCTGATACTGGTCGAAAAGCTCATCTAAAGTTCTTTCTAAACTTTCTTCAGAACTCTTTTCAACACTCTTAGCAATATCGATATCCCAGATATTTCCGTCTTCGAACTCGACACGAACGGTGTGCAAATACTCTAGAGGCACAACTTCAATGTCGATGTGTTCGAATACTTCCGGCCAGTGATCAACAACTTCGGGTGGTAGCAGTGAATCAGATTTTTTATTAGGCACTCTCTTCGGTCTTCTTAGTCTTACGCTTAGTAGGAGCAAGCTCTTCTGCTTGTTCTCTAAGTTTCTTGGCTTCTTTGAACATTGCATCAGCCTGAGACCGATATTGAGCAGCCAGTTGCTCGTCTGTTAATACTTCAGTTTCGCTTGCTTGTAGCGGTTCTGCTGTAGCAAGTTCTGTTACATCTTCATCTACTTTGGGATTTAGGTCAATTGCTTCTTTGCTCTGCGGAGTATCATCTTTTACTGCTAAGTCTTCGATGGATACGCCTTTTTGCTCTGCAATGATCTTATTTAACTCTGCTAGATTGATAACAGTTCTATTGTCTGGCATCATTTCAACTTCAGACGTTTTTGCTTTGACCATTTTACCTGTAGTATGGAAAGCAGCCAGCATATTACGTCCGTCTGGTAATACAGCTCTAGCCATTGCAAGGCCTAGTTCTTCAGCAGTTTGTCCTGCATTAGATTCTACTAAGCGCATCAACGAATCATGCTCGTCTGCCATTAAATTTTCTGTTGTAACTACTACACAACTTTCAGCATCACCTGGAATTGTGCGATACGCTACTACAACTTTTCTTTGATTGCGAACCATACGTCCGACATGTTTTAAAGCCATAATGCTTCTCCTTATTCCGTACCTTCAGCTGGTGCATCTTTTTGCTGTTGCTTTTGGACTGCACTTAGAAAGGCTTCTAGTTTGTTGTAAACTTGGCCAACTGTCATCATTTCATTTGGCTTAAACGCACCACGCTGACTAGCAACATCAATGATTTGTTTGATAGATGCAAGATCTTGTACAGTTAGTTCAGCCGCTTGTACTTCTGCTTGGCCTTCAGTTTTGTTGTCTTCAGACATTTATAGTATCTCCTTTAATAAAGTACGCATATATTTACTTGTATTTTAAATGTGGACACGCCAAAGTGAAATATGATAGTTCTTTAGGTTCTTCAAAACCTATTTTTAAAAGAACTGCAATCTTATCTGCACTGTCTAGGTCCAATGTTTTTCCTATATAGTATCTGTGCTTCATATGAAGTTGTATCCACTTAGAAATTGCTTCTTCTAAGTTGTACTGCATAGGAATAGTTATATACTCGAAATGCACAGGCGGCTTTCCGAGCTTTCTTATTTTAAATAAGTTTAAAGGATTTGGCTCTTTTAACTTATGCACTTGTTTCCTCATAATGTGCTGTAATACCAAACGGTGCTTCTAGGTTTTTATTGTGATTGCTGTGAATAATAAACACTGTGTCACAGTAGTCTTCTTCACCCCAACTATCCCAAGCATATCCGTCTGTGAACATAATGAACTTCTTAGGCTGGATATCGTTCTCTTTCATATACGTCCAATTCGCCATAAAGTCAGTGCCACCACCGCCGTAGATTTCATAATCCATTAGGTCGTCACCACCGTCTGCACTGAAGTCTTGTTCATTGTATACAGCAGTATCAAAGCACCATAATTTAATATTGTAGTCTTTGTATTCTTCCATAATGCCTTTGATTTCGCCTAAGAAGTCTTTTGCTTGATCATTGCCGATTGAACCACTCATATCTAGTGCTATACAAATGTCAATAGTATCTGCAAAGTTCATACCAGGTAAAATAGCACCAGTGTGCCAGCTCTTGCGATTTGGACGACTCATAGTAAAGTCACTTTTAATAGTGCTTTGAATCTGCTGACGCAAAAGTTCACGCCAGTTAATTTTAGGCTCAGTAAGCTCTTTGATCATACGTGCAACACCTGCAGGAACATTTCCTGCACCTGCGGTTTGCGCCGCACTAAGCATGTTTTCTTTGATCTCGTCTTTGATCTTTTTAATTTCTTCTTTAGAATACTTAGGCTTTTTCTTGCTTACATTATTGCCGTTTGAATCTTTTTCTTCTTCACTTTCTTCGTCACCGTCACCGTCGTCGCCTTCAAGGTGTTCGTCTAGCATTTCGCCTTCTTGCTCTAGTTCTTCTAGTAGCTTTTGCAATTCTTTGCCTTGTTCTTCTGCTTCTTTAAACAACTTGTCGTACACTTCTTCTGAAGTCCAACCGTCATATTGGAAGTCTTGGAAGCAGTCTACGATGCTAGGCTTAGCACCGATGCGGTCACGTACAAGTGTATTGTTTACAATGTAGTCTGCGGCAATGTTGTAGAGCATAGGATTACGATCGCCTCGACGATGCAAGTGATCAAATACCATGTGTAAGATTTCGTGTGCAATAACAAACTCAATCTCTTTATTATCCATAGCATTAAAGAATTGTGTATTGTAATATAGGTTGCGTCCGTCTACTGCGGCTGTAGGCAACCAGTCGTCTGCGGCAAGTACACGCAAGCGTGTAGCCATATTTCCAAAGAAAGGGTGACGTAGTAAGAGGCCGATACGTGCAATAATAATGCGGTCGTATACTTCTACACGCATTTCTTCTAACTGTTCAGGAGTAATATCCGGATCAGGCTGCCAATTTTTTAGTTTGCTTGCAGTTTCTTTAGTAGACATATCAACCTCGTTCTTTTAGTTTATGTTATAATAATAACAATATTTACTCGGAAAGTCAAGAGAAAGTGGGCCAAAATAGGCCCACTTTATTTGTTATGCGTTTTGTGCCGCTTTAACATACTTACCAAAACGCTCGTGGAATTCATCGAAACATTCGATTTCATCCGGATCAATGGGCAATTGATACTGAGTAATTGCAAGTTTAATACCCATAACTACTAGTTCAGTATCAAAATTGTCCATTGCAAAACGCAGGAAGTTATTAACTTTGTCGTCAAACTTTTTATCACCTGCATCACAGGCTTCTTTTAGTTCGTAGCAAAGAGATACTGTAAGAGAATACATAGCACTGATTTCTTTGCCAGTCATCTCTTTTACTTTTCCTGCTAGAATATCAGTTGGGTTAGGCATACTCGAAGCTACCTTGCGGTGAGCCATAAATTTGACAGCCAGGCCTTCGCCAACTGAACCACTTACCAAATCAGTAGTGGTATTTTCGTCTAACTCGTCTTCAAGCAGTTCTGATACAAAAGACCAAGAACGAGGTGTTGCAAAAGAACGTGAAGGCGACTTAGGGTCGAAATCGTACAAATCTTTTTTACTAAATGTAAGGAAGCCAACAACATCTTTGTGAATGTTATTGCTAACTGCCCACTCAAACCAGTCATCAAATGACACAGCCATTTCCAAGTGAACAAAACGGTTAGCCAACGGAGCAGGCATACGATAAGTAACACCTTTGTC
>BB_Man_B_Liq_inBBDRAFT_1000110_pt1 | contig 13572 bp, 9 predicted proteins | sample BBManParaguerPR_4_FD_10244 | JGI IMG/M metagenome (IMG submission 10244) | reverse complement strand
CCCTGCAGATCGGTCACCTGCACCGTTTGACCAGAAACGGACAGGTTTTTTTCCAAAAATTCCGTGACCAAGGCATTTTGCGCCATGACCCGTTGCGGGCCCAACAGCGCCGCAAACAGTACGATCATCAGGGCGAACAGAGATTTCATCAAAACGCCTGCCCCAATCCGAAATACAGGGCCGAGGATCGCAATGTGATCGGCTGTCCCGTTGGATGTGCCACATCAAACCGGATTGGGCCCAGCCCCGTTTTGTAGCGCAGCCCCAGACCATAGCCGCTGTGGTCNACGCTGTCTTGCCCCCAATGATCCAACCCAAAGGGATGCAAAATCGCATAATCGGCAAAGGCCACGCCCGACAGGCTGTTGCCAAATGTTTTGCGCAATTCGGCGGACAGCATAACGCGCCCCTGCGCGCCCGACAAACCGGTCCCGCGGATGTCGCCTCCAAGGCTTTCGAAACTATATCCGCGCACGGTGTTCGACCCGCCCGAAAAATACAGAAAATCGGGATCAATCACCGCATCTGACCGTGACAATATCGTGTGACCCAAATGCCCGCGACCGGCCAAAATAATGGTATCAGACAGGGGCAGGTAATGGCGCAATTCCCCTTGCAGGTTCATGCCAGAAACGGATTGATCCAGCTGGTACAGCGGTTCAATCTGCAACGCGACATAGCGGCCCTGTGTCGGATCCAATCGATCATTGCGACCGTCAAAGGTATATTGCAGTGGAAAACTGACGGACGTTATACTGGGCTTGCCTGCAATGGATAAATTGCGGCTTTGTTTGTATTTTATGCGGATACGATATGTGGTTTGGTCGTCTTTGGGGACCTCGGCACCCAGATAGGTTTGGCCATATCTGATGCGATCATCACCCGCCGTTTTTTCACCCAATGCGATCCCCGTTTCCAAATTTGCACCACCGATGCGAAACGCGGCGGGGCGTTTATAATCGATGTCCAACCCCCAGCGCGGGCGTTGTCCGTTCTGGATGTGCGTTACCTTGCCGTTAATGGTCAACCGATCCGCATTGCCTGTGATGTTGCGGTGCATCCATCGTGTGTCGATGGAAAACCCGTCCTTGGACGACAGGGCAACGGTTGCCTCGATCCGTTTTGGTTTGCGGTCGCGCAGGCTTATGCCCAGATCCAAAACACCAGGGCTGTCAGTGGGTTCGGGGGTGACCGCCACCTGGGCAAAGGCACCCGTGCGCCGCAAACGCGTTTCCACAAGGCGCAGTTTTTCGGTGTTCAGGTTTTCACCCTGACCGAACCCCACGATTGACCGTATTTTGGCCGATTTCACACGGGTTTGATCGGGTGTGATCCGCGTTCCGCTATAGGTGGATGGCACCCCTGGGGCCAATCTGATATGCGCCGATAGGGTGGCGTTGGCGTGGTTTGCAACAATATCTTGGGTCGCAACATCCGCCTGCAGGTACCCTTGGGCGTGCCAAAGGTCGATCAGCCGCGTGATATAGGTTTCCAGATCGCTTAGCCGGACAGGTCCTGTGGGCGTTTTGGGCAGGTCTGCCCCCCTTGGGGTGGGGGTCACCGAAATCTGGCCATATTGAAACCGGTCGCCGGTTTGGACATCGATCGAGACCGTCGAAATTCGTGTGGGCGCATCGACGGCCAACACCTGATCGATATCTTGGCCATTCATACGCACGCGGACATCGGCCTGAAAATACCCATCCTGATACAGCGTATTTGCCAATGAAATGCGACTTTGTTTCAGTTGAAACAGCAGGCCGACCCCATCCAATGTGCCCGCGGCCGCCGTGGCCGGACGAAAGGCATTGCGCGCCTGTTCATCAATGACGGCACTGGGGGTATTGAATGAAAAATCCTGACTGAAACCGGGCGTGATCCAGCCCAACAGCGTGACCATCGCCAGCAGACCAATGCGCAGTATAGTATGGGGGGTTGGGGACAAATACATACGAAACATTCGCCTTGGGTTCGAATCGGTCGGCCACGGTATTTTGTGCGGCCTGCACATGGTGCCATATCAGATCATTTAACCCCACCTTGGTAAAGGTCCCATCTGCAGATCTGCATCATATTGGCGAAAAATCGCGACGCCTGTTTGGTGCGCACCCTAGTCAATGCGATTGCGCTGGGCGGACGGGGATACACCAAAGGCCGATTTGTACACGCGGGCGAAATGTCCCGTGCTTTCAAATCCGCAGGCAAAGGCCACATCGCTGATCGATGATTCCGTTTGGATCAGCAAATGCCGCGCCCGTTCTAGGCGCAGTTCCATATGGTATTTCTTGGGCGATGTGTTCAGCAATTTGCCAAACAGCCGTTCCAATTGGCGCGATGAAATCCCCAGGTGTTCGGCGATTTGTGTTGGTGAAATTGGATCCGCGATTGTGTTTTGCATTATGCCGATGGCCTTGGCCAAATGGGCGTTGCGCATGCCGTTGCGCGATTGCAGCGATACGCGTTGTTCCGCAGATGCTGCACGCACAGCGGTGTATACCATTTGATCGGCCACAGCGGTCGCCAAATCCTGCCCATGATCGCGTTCGATGATATGCAGCATCAAATCGGCCGTTGCGGTTCCGCCCGATGCGGTGACATGGGGGCCAGTGGCCACAAATACGTTGCGCACCAAATTTACATCGGGGAATTTTTCCATGAAACTGTCGTGATAATCCCAATGAATGGCGGCGTCTTGGCCATCCAAAAACCCGATGTCCGCCAATATCCACGCCGCTGAACACAGCGCCCCTATGGTGCCTCCATGCCGTTTTTCGCGGCGCAGCATTGCGGTCAGGGATGGGGTGATGCGGTCACGCATGTAAATCCCGCTCAGCACAAAAAGGTGATCATATTTCGGCGGCTGGGCAAAGCTGTGGTGGACCAACGTCACAGACCCGTTTGAACAGGTGGCCGTTTCCCCGTTTTCGGACAGAAACGACCATTTATATAATTCCTGTCCGCTGATCAAATTTGCAATCCTCAGCGGTTCCACTGCGCAGGAAAACGCCAGATGGGAAAAATCCTGTACCAGTGCAAATGCAAAATGCTGGGTGATGGTCATGGGATACCTACGTCAGAAACTAATTTGAATATTCTATAAATTTTCCTTGAATACAATATGTATTTTATGCCAATACAATGGAAAATATCACAAACCAGCGTGGTGAAATTGATGGAAAACGGGCCAAAATTCCAATTAACAGAATACCTTAGGAGGGCGATTCTGACCTTGGAACTGCGTCCGGGTCAGGATTTGGATGAACAGCAGCTGAGCCGTGATTTCAATTTATCCCGTACCCCGCTGCGCGAGGTGTTCCGCGATTTGGCGGGGCTGGGGTATATCGAATTACGCTCGGGTCGGGGTGCGCGTGTGGCGGATATGTCCTATACTACGCTGCGCGAATTTTTCCTGATTGCGCCGATGATTTACCGTGCTGTCCTGCGATTGGCGGCGCTGAATGCCACGCCAGATCAGATTGATCAGCTAAAGCAGGCCCAGCAGGATTTCAAAAATGCCCTGCGTTCGGGACATGCCGCCGAACGCGCCCTAGCCAACAACCGGTTCCATGAAATTACCGGCGATATGGCGGGCAATGTGTATCTGATGCCGTCGTTTCAACGGTTGCTGATCGATCATGCGCGGATTGCGATGACATTTTATCAACCCCAAAACAACGGCATGGCGACAAACCTGACACAGGCCAGTGATCAACACGATGAAATTATCATCGCGATTGAACACCGCGATGCCGAACGCGCCGAAGATCTGGCAGACGACCACTGGAATCTGTCGCGTGATGAAATCGAACGTTTTGTGATGCCGACGGGGCTGGCTTTGCCCCTTGGTACCCTTTCAACCCACAGCGCCTAAGGTTCTCATGTCCCCACTATTTCAATTTCAGGGTATCTATACCCCTGCTGTCACCCCTTACACCACGGATAAACTACCCAATTGGGATGCCTTGGCCGAGGTTATCGAATTTCTGATCGAGAACGGGGTGCATGGCATCATCTCTGGTGGATCCACCGGTGAAAATTATGCCCAAACGGTTGCGGAACGGATCGAAATCGCCCGCTTTACCCGCGACCGGATCAAGGGGCGCGTGCCCTTGGTGATTGGTACGGGCGCAATGCTGACCGACGATTCCATCGCCTTGGCCAGTGCCGCGCGCGAACTGCAGGCTGATGCCATATTGCTGGCCAGTCCCCCCTATGCCGTGCCAACAGATCGCGAAAATGCGCTGAATGCCTTGGCCATCGACAAGGCGGCGGGTTTGCCCATCATGCTGTATAACTATCCCCATCGCACGGGCACCATGATGGGTCCCGAATTTCTGGACCGCGTCGGTCGGTCGCGCAATTTCTGCGGGATCAAGGAAAGTTCGGGCGATATTAACCGTGTGCATATGCTGGCGCGGGATTATCCGCATATCCAGCTGGGCTGCGGTATGGATGACCAAGCGTTGGAATTTTTCGCATGGGGTGCGCCATTTTGGGTCTGTGGCGGGTCAAATTTCCTGCCGCGCGAACATGTGGCATTGTATGATGCTTGCGTTTTGCAAAACGATTTCGTCAAGGGGCGCAAAATTATGTCGGCCCTGATGCCGCTGATGAACGTGCTGGAACAGGGCGGAAAATTCATTCAGACGATCAAATATGGCGTGACCCTGAACGGGATCGATGCAGGGGATATGCGCCCCCCGCTGACCGGATTGAACAAAGATGACAAACGCGCATTGGAACAGGTGGTTGGTGTCCTTAAACGCACCATCGCCGATATTGTCGCAGCCTAAGCAGCGGGGGTTATTGATATGAGCTTGCTAACCGAACAAGAATACCGCGCGATTGCGCAATCACTGGATCTGCCCACCGCGGCCTATATTGATGGGGCCTATCGTCCTGCGATGTCCGGCAACACATTTGATACGGTCAACCCTGCCACAGGTCAGGTGATTGCCCAGATCGCCGCCTGCGATGCGGGGGATGTTGATTTCGCCGTGACCAAGGCACGACAGGCATTCGATGATGGCCGTTGGTCCCGCCTGCACCCCAGCGACCGCAAAGATGCGTTGATCCGCCTGTGCAAATTGATGACCCGCAACGCCCGTGAATTGGCCGTGATGGAAAGCATCGACAGCGGCAAACCGATCTATGATTGCGAAACCGTCGACATTCCCGAGGCGATCCATTGCATCAAATGGCATGCGGAATTGATCGACAAAATCTATGATCAGGTGTCCCCCGCATCCGACGATCACATGGCCATGGTGGTGCGCGAACCGATCGGCGTTGTGGGGCTGGTTTTACCGTGGAATTTCCCCCTGTTGATGTTGGCGTGGAAAATTGGCCCCGCTTTGGCGGCGGGCTGTTCGGTCATTGTCAAACCGGCCATGGAAACCACACTGACCGCCCTGCGTTTTGCGGAATTGGCGTCCGAGGCAGGCATCCCGCGTGGCGTGTTGAACATCGTGCCGGGCGGCGGGGCCGAGGTGGGCGAACCCATCGGCCGTCATATGGACATCGACATGGTGTCCTTTACCGGATCAACCGCTACGGGCAAACGGTTTTTGGAATATGCCGCGCAGTCCAATGCCAAAGAGGTTGTGTTGGAAATGGGCGGCAAAAACCCGGCAATTGTCCTGCAAGACGCCGAAAATCTGGACCGCGTGGCCCAGCACATCGTGCAGGGCGCGTATTGGAACATGGGCGAAAACTGTTCCGCCACATCCCGATTGATCGTGCATCGCGATGTGCGCGACACATTGATCGAACGGATCAAACATCATGCGCAGCATTGGAATGTGGGCGACCCGTTGAACCCAGAAACCCGATTGGGCGCGCTGGTGTCACAGGCCCATTTTGACAAGGTCTGCGGATATCTGAAACAGGCCGACACAATTTTGATGGGGGGTGACACCGATGGCGCCTGCGTTCAGGCCACGATGGTTGAGGTGCCTGACAACGATCACCCCTTGGCGCGGGACGAAATCTTTGGGCCGGTGTTGTCTGTGATCACGGTCAACAGCGCCGATCAGGCGATTGCGGTTGCCAATGACACCGACTATGGTCTGTGCGCATCGATTTTCAGCGCCAATATCAAACGCGCTTTGCGGGGGGCACGCGCGTTGCGGGCGGGCACTGTTACGGTCAACAGTTTTGGCGAAGGCGACATCACGACGCCCTTTGGCGGGTATCGTCAGTCGGGGTTTGGCGGGCGCGACAATGGCATTCATGCGCATGACCAATACACCCAGATCAAAACCATCTGGATCGACCTATCCGATGATGCGGACGAGGCGGTGCAATAATGTATCACCGCGCTGTGCGCCATTTGCCCGATTTGCAGGGGCCCGCTGCGTGGGATGCCATTTTGCCAGCCCGCGCGGCCTATCCCACGGCCGCAGATAATGCGCGTTATGATGTCGTTATTGTGGGTGCGGGTTTTGCGGGGTTGTCGGCGGCGCGGCGGTTGACGCAGATTGATCCTAATCTGCGGATTGCGGTTTTGGATGCCTTGGCCATTGGGCAGGGCGGCACAGGGCGCAATTCGGGGTTTATGATTGATCTGCCCCACGAATTGACCAGTGATGATTATGCGGGCGCGGGTGACGAAAAAACGTTGATCCGGTTTAACCGATATGCCCAAGATTTCGGTCAGGCGGCGGTGGATGACTATGGGATTGATCCCAACTATTTTGACAAATCGGGCAAAATAAACGGCGCGGTGGGCGTGGTGGCATTGGATCACAATGCGACCTATGCCCGCCATCTAGACGATCTGGGCGAAGGGTATGAAATGCTGGACGCGCAGGCCATGCGCGATGTGACCGGCAGCGCGCATTACCAATCCGGCCTGTATACGCCCGGCACGGTTATGTTGCAGCCTGCTGGCTATATTCGCGGGTTGGCCGCAGGTTTGGCGCACCAAGGTGTGGACATTTTCGAACGCAGCCCCGTCATCAAATTTGAAAAATCGGGATCGCACTGGGTGCTGCACACGGATCGCGCACGCATTGACTGTGGTCAGGTGATTTTGGCCGTGAATGGCCATCTCGAAAGCTTTGGCTATGCGCGGGGTCGGTTGATGCAGGTATTCCTGTTTGCGGCCATGACACCCGAACTGGACCGCGATGCCCTGGCCGTATTGGGGGGACAACCCCGTTGGGGGATTACGCCATCGGACCCGATGGGGACCACAATGCGCCGGATTGATACGGGCCAAGGGGGCAATCGTATCATTACGCGCACCTGTGCGGTGTTGCGTTCGGGGTTGCGGGCCAGTCCCAATGATGTTGCCCGCGCGGCCCGCGTCATGCAGCGCAAATTTGACGAACGGTTCCCGAAACTGGCGGGGTTGCAGATGCAATACACATGGGCCGGGCATTTGTGCCTGTCCGGCAATGGGGTGTCTGTGACCTGTGAAATTTTGACCAATCTGTTTTCAGCCTGCGTGCAAAATGGGTTGGGCACCGCGCGTGGGACATTGACGGGGATTGCCGCCGCAGAAATGGCCTGCGGGTTGAATACCGATTTGACCGCGCATTTCCAAAACGAAACCGCGCCCAAGGCATTGCCGCCCCGATTGTTCCGCGATCCGGGCGCAAATGCCGTTCTGCGATACAAAGAATGGCGTGCGCGGTCAGAATAAACCGCGCATTTGCGTCACTGCCTGCCCCTAATAGGTTTGGTTTAATTCATCGGCCGCCGGAATTTCGCGTTCGCGGCGTGCGATGTAATCACGTAACTCTTCGTCTTTGGCAGGGTCCAAGGCGGGTGCTTGGTATTCGTTCAACAGACGGCGGGCATAGTCCAGCGCGCGGGCGGTGATTTCCTTGCTGCCCTCGGCGGTCCATTGTTCGATGGAATTATTATCGAATAGGTCCGGCATGAAATAGGCGTCTTGGAAATTTTCCTGCGTGTGGGGATGGCCCAGATAATGCCCGCCCGGTCCTATGTCGGAAACGGCGGCGATGGCATCGTCAAATCCGGCCCAATTCGGCCCCTGCGCCATGCGATAGGCCATGGCGCATTGTTCGGCATCGACCACGAATTTGGCCACGGAACAATGCATGCCCGCTTCGTTCCAGCCAGCGGAATGCCAGATATAGTTTGCACCGGCGTGCATGACGGCCGATAGGGTCGTGGCGCTTTCGTATCCGGCCTGGGCGTCGAATGTTTTGGCCCCGCCCAGCGTGTTGGATGTGCGCCAAGGCACCCCGTAATACCGCGCCATTTGACCGATCATGAAATTCATCAGGCTGATTTCGGGGGTTCCCGCCATGGGCGCGCCCGATTTCATGGACACGGTGGACAGGTAATGCCCGTAAATCGCGGGACAGCCGCGCCGGATCACCTGGGTATAGGCCAAGGCGGACAGCGCCTCGGCGTTTAATTGTGCGACAGATGCAGGGACCGAGGCCGGCGTATTCGCCCCGCCCAACACAAAGGGCGAACAGAGCACAGGTTGGTTGTGTTTGCAAAATGCCCGCATCGCGCCCAACATGGTTTCATCCCAGACTAGGGGCGAATTGCCGTTACAATTCCCGGTCGTGACGGGGTGGTTTTCCATGTAATCTGCCCCAAACAGAATGGCGCACATGTCCATGACATCTTGGGCGTTTTTGGGGCTGGTGGTCATGCCCATGAACATTTTGTCAGAATGTTTCATCGAACTATAGGTGATGCGCAAATGCCGCTGGCTGATCGGGTGGTCATAGGGTTCCACGATGTGATGCGCCGACGAATGCAAGGCAGGCATCATATGCGACAGTTTGTGGAACATCGCCAAATCATCCAGCGTGGGATTGCGGCGCACATCATTTAGATCGCGCAGAAATGGCGCGCCTGTCATAGGGACGAAAACCGCATGCCTTCCGCCCAATTTCACATTTTTGCGCGGATCACGGGCGTGATAGGTGAAATCGGATGGAATGGTGGCGATCAGGTCGCGCACCAAGCCCCGATCCAGATAGACGCGGTCGCCCACAACCTTGGCCCCTGCACGCCGCCAATCGGCCAGCGCGATATCATCGCGAAACACGACGCCCACATTTTCCAAAATATCCATAGAGGCGGCATCAATGCGTTCAACCTGGGCACCGTCCATGACTTCGGTCAGGGGCAGGGCGTTGGTTAGGCCGGCCAGCATGTCGAAATTTGGGGCCGTGCGCAGGGCGCGGCGTGCGGCGCGTCCGCCTGCGCGGGACCGAATGGGCTGAGCTAGGGTCATGTGCTGTGTTCCTTTTTCGGATAGACTGCCAAGAAATCACAGAGGTGGCCTATAAAATACCGATATCGGTTTGCAAAAACCGACATCGTGGCATTTTGGCTGCGCACACAGGCTAGGCAGGTTTGCGTGCCACAACAAACCGACGGGGGGGTGACAGCGGATAGGCCCCCGTTTCGATAATATTGAATCCAGCCTTGGAAATTTTGGCGTCCCATTTGGGCATGGTGATAAAATGCACATTGGGCGCTGTGCCCAGATGGGTCAAAATCGGCAATACCGCCCGCATCGCAAAAATGGGCACCGCCCACAGATCGCGCGGCATGCAAAATGTTTTGGAAATAAACAATCCCCCAGGTTTTAACCGATCATAGATATTTTGAAACACGCGGTCCTGATCCTGAACCAGATGCAGAAAGTTAAACGCAAGGATGCAGTCATAGGGCGCATCGCCCGGCGTCATTGGTACATCCATGGATTGAAACAGTGTCAGGTTGGTTTGCCCCGCATCCTGTTTTTTCTGATTGCCAATATCAATCATCGCCTGCGCGGCATCGGTGGCATCATAGGTTGCAACACTGGGCGCCAATGCCAGCGCCGTGGTCCCCGTGCCGCAGCCCAATTCCAACACACGCTGATCCGGGCGCAGATAATGGCGGGTGCGCTCCAACGTGTATTCATAGGCGGCCATATCCGAAATTTTAGACTGGGCATATTTCGGGGCCAGTTTGTTCCAAAATTCAATATCTTTGGTCATGAAAAATCCTGGGGTCGGGGTGATTGCGATGAAATCACCAAGGTAATGATAAACCATACCATAGGATCGAATGATCCATCGCGCCACATTATTTTGGGGGGCGACCGTTTGCAGGGCGTGCAGCAAATTTTCACCTAGGGTTGTAAAATATACTATTGNCTTACGAAAGGATATGATAAATACTTACTAAAGTATTAATTTGAGGTGAGCGCAAATCTGATTGGGTGGCGTGGTCGCTGCGACATCTTTGGGCACCGTGGTTTATTGTATTTAGGGGGGTAGCATGAATTTTGCACAGACATTGAATTTTTCCAGCGATGGCTATGATTGGGATGGCAACGAATTTGCGAATTTGTTCAATAATCAACATACGATAACCTTGATTGAACCCGGCACTATGACAGTGTCAGGCGCGGGTTCGGACAATATGCAATCGGTCATTCTAGACAGTGGCGATGTCGTATCCTTTCTGTTGGATTTCAGTTTGACATCGGGACTGCAGCTGCGTGTGTCCAACCCTGGTTTGGGGAATGTTGATGTCTCGGCCTCTTACGAATTTGAATATGACATCACAGATAACGGTGGCAGTTATTCGGTTGATACCGTTTCTTTAAATCACAATTCGGACCAACCGCCGACAATCACCGCTGGTATGTTGGATTATGACAGCATGTCGCTGGACCTGATGATTACGCCAGAAGATATGGCAGCGTTAGGAAACGTTCAGGTGAATATCGCAGGTGGGACGCTGATGTCGCTGTCCGACATGATATTGGCATCTGATACAGCCGGGTCAGGATATTTCGAACTGATTTCTGTCGATCGCGATGGAAACATAACAGTATCTGACGCATTAATACTTGATGGAGAGGATCAATATCAGGTGTCTGGCCTGTTACCCGGTGATGGTCTGACAACAATGGGTCAATCAATCGATCCATTTCAGGATTGGCCGGATGACGATTATGATGTTTTGTACGACGTATCCTACTCCAATACCTTAATGATGGCATCCTTTTGGGGTCTGGTTAACGGGACCTTGGATTTTTACACGGGCGATGATCCAGTCTATCTCGGCTCTGACGCTAATAACAGTTACTTTGGCGGGGTGGCGGCGGTGTTTTTGCCTGAAATTACCAGCCAAATTGAACTGACGCAGGAATTTATTTTTGATCCTGAGGATGTGTTTTACACCGCATCGGTCGACGGTGTGGTCATTGGTTCAGTCAAGCTGGGCCAAGATTTTGAATTTACCATCCCCGAATCCTTTGATGGGTTTGATTATGATATAGATTGGGATTTTAAACTGGGTGCGAATATGCAGGCATTTGGTTCGGCCTCGCATAGTGGTGAAATTTCAATTTCTGGCGTTGGCGCGGCTATCGCGGCCAGCACTGGATTATTCGGAAATGTTGAAATGTCGGCAGGATCCAGTCTGTTCAGTGCTGTAACGAATGGATCAAATTTCACAATCGATCCATTGTACGATTCCGGCATTGTTGATGTGTCTGATGCCTTTACCCTGAATATGACAACATCACTGCAGTTGCGTACGTATGATTTCACGATAGAAGGTGCATCCTTTGCCGATCTGATTGTGCAGGATCCGGTCAACGCCTTAACCGGGGCCGAGTTGATCGATAATTGGCTGCAGGACGGTTTGGGTTATGTCGGCGGCGTGACGGTTTCGGATGTCTTTTTCGTCGGCACGCCAGAGGCGGCATTTCAACTGGATACGTTTTCGATCTACAAAAAATACTCGGATGATTACGGGTTGCTGTTTTCGACCGGTGGCCTGCCCGATAATTTGAATGACGAAACCGATGAATCCTTGGAACATGGGACAGACGGTCATGACACGATTACGAACCTGCTAACCGACCTTTCGGCGGCCAAGAATTTAACCAGCTCAGTACCGGACAATATGGACGCATCAGGGATGGAATTTACCCTGAATATCGATAACACGGACATTAAATCGATCCGCTTTGAATTCGCTTTTGGATCAGAAGAGTTTCCTGAATTTGTTGATACCAATTTCACGGACTTTGCGGCGATCGTTATAAATGACGAAAATTATGCGTTGCTTGATGGTGATGCGGACAAACCGCTGGGCGCATTTACGAAAACGCTGGAATCTGGATATTACGTTGATAACAGCCAGGGGCAATGGGCCATCGAATGGGATGGGTTCACGGAATACCTGACCGTGACTGCGCCCGTGCGGCAGGGCGCAAACAAAATCGAGATTGTCGTCGCCGATACGGGTGATGCAATTTACGACAGCGGCCTGTACATTGGCGATATCGAATTGATCACCGATGATGGCTATGCCACCAGCATTCTGAAAATCGGCGAATTCGAATATGGCGATGATATCTATGCCACCATCGCCAAAGAAGAGCTGAACCTGCCCGAGGGGTCCAATATGGTTGTTGGAACCTTGGACACCCTGAATGGTGACATTCTGACCGGTTTTGAAACGGGCGACAGCGTTTTGATTTTGGGCCAAGACATCACAGCGGATGATCTGACCGTGTCCGAGGATGGCACGCGGCTGGAAATTGATGTGAACCAAGACGGAACGACCGACAGCATCCTGAATTTCCGCGGTGATTTCACATCAGCCAGTTTTGTAACCAGTCAACATGACGATGGCACGCTGGTCACAGCCATTTTTGAAAGCAAAATCATCACAGGCAACAGCGGCAATGGCGTCAGCACAGGCGGCGGCGGCAATGATAACATTTTCGATGCTCTTGGGAATGATCAAGTCAAGGGCGCCGGTGGTGACGACACATTGGTGTCGCTGAGTGGTTCCAACGCGTTTAACGGTGACGATGGATCAGATTTCATTGTCAGCGGCATGCATGGGGATGTCATGTTGGGTGGTGCGGATCATGATATTCTGCGCGGCGATGCATCGCGATATTTTGGCGGTGACGATCACCTGAACGGTGGGCGCGGCGATGACATACTGATGGGGGGCAAGGGCGCTGATGTGTTCGAATTCAACCCCAATTCAGGGTCAGATATTATCGCGGCCTTTGACAGTAATGCTGTCACGAAATCCGACGCGGGGCACAGCGTTACAGGCCTAAGCGCTGATTTTGATCTGATCTTTGATCACGTGCTGTTGACGGGTTTTGAAACCGTGACGGCCGCAAATGTCATGGATTTTGTGTCACAAGGGGACAGCGGCGCAGTCTTTAACGCTGAGGGCACAGAAATTACATTCTATGACATCGATGAAGCCGAGATCACGGCAGATCACTTTGAATTTATTTAGAATTATGGGGCTTAATATGTCGAATTTAATCAAAACTTTCATGACATTGCTGTTTGTCGCATCGCTGACGGCCTGTGGCGGTGGCGGAACCATCGATTGCCAGGATGTGACATGTGATGGTGCCAAGGATGAAAACGATGGCGATAACGACAACAAAGATACGGACGACGGGTCCGGCGACGACGGTGGAGACGGTGGATCAGGCGGTGACGGCGGTGAAACGACAAAATTCCCGCCTGCGTCAGGCACCGACTATGTCACATTTGATCAGACAACGGATCTGGTATCCGATCTGGGCGG